>Ga0210396_10001073_pt1 | contig 30919 bp, 23 predicted proteins | sample IncBWH17OmetaG_FD_155466 | JGI IMG/M metagenome (GOLD analysis project Ga0210396, IMG submission 155466) | Forest soil microbial communities from Barre Woods Harvard Forest LTER site, Petersham, Massachusetts, United States - Inc-BW-H-17-O ...
CGCGTCCCCCGAAACCGCGTCCCCCGAAACCGCGACCACCCCACCAACCGCCGCCCCAGCCCCAACCCCAACCCCAATACGGGTAACCGTAGGCGTAATAGGGATAGTAGTAGGGATAATACGGGTAACCATAACCCGGGTAGGCGGCCGGATAACCATATCCATAACCGGCCCCATAGCCCGGGTAGTACTGCGCCGCAGCCAGCTGCGGCGTTGCGACTGTGGCGGCCACAGCGGTCGCTACGACGGCCCCGGCAAAGAGGGCGCGCCGGAGCCGGCTCTGCTTGGCGGGAACGAACATGGCTACCTCCAATCGGTCAGGCCGAAAACCCGACGAGACAACGTGATATATGGCGCCGCCATTCCGAGGCAACAACGCTGCGGCCAGCCTTGCCGAAAGAGCTAACATGCAAAATTGGAGAGATTATGGCATCCGCCGGAGCAGGCGAATCATCGCAAAACACCTCGCCGAGACTGCCGCCGGGGATGCCGCTGATACGCGTAATGGCAATGCCGGCGGACGCCAATCCCAACGGCGACATCTTCGGCGGCTGGCTGCTCTCGCAAATGGATCTCGCCGGCGGCTCGCTGGCCGCGCAGCGGGCCCAGGGCCGGTGCGCGACCGTGGCGGTCGACGGCATGGTGTTTCACGAGCCGGTCTTTGTCGGGGACGAGGTCAGCTGTTACGACGAGCTGATCAAAACCGGGCGTACATCGATGACGGTGCGCATCGAGGCGTGGCGCCGGCACCTCCCGTCGGACGAGGCGCGCAAGGTCACCGAGGCGATTTTTACCTATGTCGCGATCGGCGAGAACCGCCGGCCGCGGCCGCTGCCACCGGCGTCCGGGCGATAGGCGCTGGCGGCTCGATCTGCTCGAACGTGCATTGGCGCGGCGCTTTGTCCGGCCGCCACCGCAAGAGCCGGGTGCCGTGGCGGAACCGGCCGCCGCTCACGTGATCATAGCGCACCTCGACGACCAGCTCCGGAAGCAGCGGCTGCCACTCGCTCGAGCGCTCGGTGCTCCACCGGCTGGGGCCTCCCGGTGCGTTGCCGGTAAAACCCGGCGGTCCAATCAGCGCTTCGAGCTGTTCGGTCAACGCCTGGCGATCTAGATTACGGAGTGTCGCAGTGAATCCGACATGGTCGAGCCGGCCTTCGCTGTTGTATAGGCCTAGCAGCAGAGATCCGACGATCCGCGAGTCCCGCTCGTATCGGAAGCCGCCAACGACGCAATCCGCCGTCCGCCGTTTCTTGACCTTGACCATTGCCCGCTCGCCTGGCTGGTAGGGACCGTCGAGGCGTTTGGCGATGACCCCGTCGAGCGCGCCGCCGCTCGCTTCGAGCCAGCGCCGCGCTTCCGCGAGGTCGCGAGTATAGGGCGACAGCCTCACCGAATCGCCGGGGCCGATGGTTTGGAAAAAGGCTTCAAGCGCGCCGCGGCGCTCCAACAGCGGCGTTTGCAGAAGGGTTTCGCCGCCGGGTGTCGCGAGCAGGTCGAACCCGATCAGTACGGCCGGCGTCTCGTCGGCGAGTTTCTTTATGCGGCTTTCCGCCGGATGCACCCGCATCTGCAGCGTATCGAAAGAAAAGGTATCACCCGTCGGAACGACGAGCTCGCCGTCCAGGACCAAGCGGTCCGGCGCCACTCCGCGTAGCGCCGCCGTCACCTCGGGGAAATAGCGCGCCAGCGGCTTGCCGGATTTGGCCCGCAATTCTATCGCATCTCGCGCACGAAAGGCGAGGCAGCGGAACCCGTCCCATTTCGGCTCGAATTGCCAGCCGGGTTCGTCCGGCAGATCGTCGACGAGCCGAGCCTCCATCGGCGGCAAATCCACCGGCAGGAGAAACCCCGGTGGCTCGGCGCCGCTCCTTGGCATCACGCCACGGCCGCCGGTTCGATCAGCGCAGGATCCTTGTTTTTGACGTTGCCGACCCGCTTGTCGACCGGCCAAACAGCCATGTCGTCGGCCGGGTAGGGAACGAGCAGCGACTTCAGCTCCTGTGGGTCGGCCGGTCTCTCACCGAGCCATACCGGCCAGTTCCCCGGCGCGAGAATGACCGGCATGCGGTCGTGTATGGGAGCAAGCAAGTCATTGGCGGCGGTCGTCACGATCGCAAAGCTGCGAACCCGCTCACCGGCCGGCGAACGCCACGTCTCCCACAGGCCGGCGAGCGCCATCAGCTTCCGGCCGGGGAGGCCGACGGCATATGGCTCGCGGTCTTTGCCGAGCTTCTTCCATTCGTAAAAGCAGTCGAACGGGATGAGGCACCGCCGGCGGACGAAGGCCTCGCGGAATGCCGGCTTCGCGTCGATCCCTTCGGCTTTGGCGTTGATGTTCGCAAAGCCGACCTTGATGTCCTTCGCCCAAAACGGCACCAGCCCCCAGCGCATGACATCGAGACTGCGCTGCCCGACCTTGGCATCGTAGCGGACGACCGGCAGATCCTCGGTGGGCGCGGCGTTCCAATTGGCCGGGATGTTCGGGGTCGGCCGCTCCGGCCGGATCGAGAAGACGAGCTTGATTTCGCTGACGTCGGAGGAGAGACGGGCGCGTCCGCACATACGAGTTGGTATAGGCGGATTCCGCATCTCGGTCGAGCCTAGGCCCGAACCCGGGTGCAGGTCCGACTGAGGTGATGGCCGACAAGCCGGTCACGAGCGGATTGGGCATCGGATCGGCCGCTTGGAAGCCGCGGACATCGCTCGGCTCAAACGTGGCGCTCGCGCTAGTGATGGGCCTCGCGGACTAGAAGACGCGCTCACTCCTCCGGCAATCCGGCCTTGCGTAGGCCTTCGACGTAAATTTGTAAAGCCTCCGGCGCGAGAAACTTCGCCGCGTAAACTTTCATTTCGGCAAGCGTTAAGTCGGGCTGAAGCTCGAGCAGCCGACCGACCCAGTGGTGTGCTTCATCGATAAGACCGAGGCACGCGCAAAGCGCAATCTTGATTCGAATTCCCGCAGTGTAGTGCGGCATTTCGTGCAGCGAGCGATCGGCCCACTCCATTGCCTCTGCATATTGTCCTGCCATCATATGGGCGATAGCAAGCCCGCCAGTGAAGCGAAACCCAAGAGGATCAAATGGGCTCAAGCGAATGGCCCGGCGGAACGCGTCGATACCTTTATCTCCGGCATTGCTGAATGCTAAGACGTAGCCCTTGGCCATCCAGGCATAGGCGGAGTTCGGGTTCAGCGCCAAAGCTCGATCAATGGCATTTGCCGCGTTTGCGGTCTCGCCGGCGAACGTAAATAAGACCACTCCAGCCATCCAGAGTGCATCAGGGTCAGCTTTGCCGGTGTCCAGCGCGTGCCTAGCTAAAGCAGCAGCTTCTTCGACGTATGCTCCTAAAAGCGGCTTCCATCCCCTCCCGCGTTGGAACTGGTAGCTCAACCCGATCAGCGCTGCGGCGGGCGCATATAGAGGATCGATCGCCAGCGCCCGTTGCAGAAGAGCGATTGCTTGACGCATTCCCTCTTTGGTGAATTTGTTGAATTCAGCAAGCCCACGCAGATAGAAGTCATAAGCATCGAGGCTTTCGGTAGGTTTTCGGAAAGCACGCTCGATTTCGGACTGGCGCAGCTTTGGCTCGATCGCGCCAACGACACTGCTGGCGACCTGATCTTGCAATGCGAAGATGTCATCGAGCGCGCCGTCGAAGCGGTCGGCCCAGATGTGGACGCCGGTGGTGGTGTCGATCAGCTGGCCGGTGATGCGCACGCGGTTGCCGGCTTTGCGCACGCTGCCTTCGAGCACATAGCGCACGCCCAATTCGCGCGCCACCTGTTTCACATCGACGGCGCGGCCCTTGTACGTGAAGCTCGAATTGCGCGCGATCACAAAGAGCCACGGCAATCGCGAGATCGCCGTCGTGATCTCCTCGACCATGCCGTCGGCGAAATACTCCTGCTCCGGGTCGCCGCTCATGTTCTGGAACGGCAACACCGCGAGCGAGGGCTTGTCGGGCAACGGCAACGGCGTATGCCCCATCGGGCGCTCTGCGATGGCAATGCGGTAGACGTGTACCGGCCGGGTGATGTTCTTGACCGCCTGCTCGCCCAGATCCTCAAAGCCGAATTCGACCTTGCCGCGCACCTGGTCGTGCACCACCCGGCTGACATAGATCCCGCCCGACTCGGCCAAGGCTTCGAGCCGGGCCGTGACATTGACGCCGTCGCCGTAAATGTCCTCGTCCTCGATGATCACGTCGCCGAGATTGATGCCGATGCGGAACGCGATGCGCCGCTCCTGGGGAATCTCGGCATTGCGCTCGGCCATCATCCGCTGCACCTGCGACTGCGCAGCGAACCGCATCGACGACGCTCGGAAATTCGACCAAGAGCCCGTCGCCGGTGGTTTTGACGATATGGCCGCGGTGCTCGGCGATCTTGGGGTCCGAGACTTCGCGGCGGATCGCCTTCAATGCCGCAAGCGTGCCCTCCTCGTCGGCACCCATCAGCCTCGAGTAGCCGGCGACATCGGCCGCGAGGATCGCCATCAGCCGCCGCTCGACCCGCTCTCGCCCGGAGTTCATGCTCGCGATGCTAGCGCGATTTTCCCGTTTACCATAGCGCCGGAACAGCCCGGCAGCTCGGCACGCCACCCGCAGCGCGCGCCTTTTCTCGGGAATGCCGGCAGCGAGAGAGCCTCACAGGTCTTGGACGTCATCAAAGGCATTTCCGCGCCGACCTGCGATCCTTCGCCCCCTCCACAAGTGCGCGCCCCGCGGATACCGGCAATGCTCGGATGCGGTCAAAGCAGCCTTCACCATATCGACCGGGTTGGCTATCGTTTGCGGGCATTTGCGGGGACGAAAGAATGACAACAGACGACACTTACGACTTCATCGTGACCGGAGCTGGATCGGCGGGTTGCGCCGTGGCCGGGCGGCTCAGTGAGTCCGGACGGTGGCGCGTGCTGCTGCTCGAAGCCGGCGGGCGCGACAGCAACCCGTGGATTCATATCCCGCTCGGCTACACCAAGACCTTCACCAACCCGCGGGTCAACTGGATGTTCGAGAGCGAGCCCGAAAAGGAGCTCAACAACCGCACCCTTTACCAGCCGCGCGGCAAGGTGCTGGGCGGCACCAGCTCGATCAACGGCATGGTTTATATGCGCGGCACTCCGACCGATTACGACAACTGGCGGCAGCGCGGCTGCGAAGGTTGGGACTGGGACTCGGTGCTGCCGTTCTTCAAGAAGGCGGAGGACCAGGAGCGCGGCGCCGACGATTTCCACGGCGTCGGCGGGCCGCTGCACGTCTCCAACCCGGTGCTCTCGCCGCTGGGGGACGCGATGGTCGCCGCTTCGATCGAGGCGGGCATCCCGGCAAACCCCGACTTCAACGGCGCCCGCCAGGAAGGCGTCGGCTACTACCAGACGACGACCACCAACCGCCGGCGCTGGAGCTCGGCGCGGGCCTATCTGGGCCAGGCGCGCGGCCGTCAGAACCTGACCGTCGCAACCAATGCGCACGCCACCCGCATCCTGTTCGAGGGCGGCCGCGCGGTCGGTGTCGAATATCACACGCCGGATGGCCCGAAGACCGCATGGGCGCGTGGCGAGATCATCGTCTCCGGCGGCGTTTACGGCTCGCCGCAACTGCTGCAGCTTTCCGGGCTCGGCCCGGCCGATCTCCTCAGCGAGTTTGGCATTCCGGTGGTCCGCGACATGCCGGGCGTCGGCAAGAACCTGCACGACCACTTCAACACATACCTGGTGTTCCGTTGCCCCCAAAAGATAACCGTCAACGATATGGCGATGAGCCCGACGCTCAAGCTCAAAGCCGCCATCCAGTACGCGGTCACCCGATCCGGCCATCTGTCGAATGCCGGGATCTATGCCGGCGCTCTGGTCCGCACCGACCCGCGGCTGGAGCAGCCCGATCTGCAGATCAACATGTCCGGCTGGAGCGCCCTCGAGCGGCTGCGCACCGGGATCAAGCCGCACCCGTTTTCGGCCTTCACCTTCAGCCCGGTGCATCTGCGCCCCGACGGCCGCGGTTGGGTGCGCATCAAGAGCCCCGACCCGCTCGCGCCGCCGGCGATCCAGTTCAATTTCCTCGCCAGCGACTATGACTTTCAGGCGCTGATCTACGGGATGCGGCTCAGCCGCAAGATCGCGGCGCAACCGGCATTGAAGCCGTTCGTTGCCGAGGAGGTATTGCCCGGCCCCCAATGCGAAAGCGAAGCCGAGATGATCGAGGAGATCCGCGTGCGCGGCGTCTCCAACTTGCATCCGGTCGGCACCTGCCGGATGGGGCGCGAGATCGACGCCGTCGTCGATCCCAGGTTGCGGGTCTATGGTGTCGAGGGACTGCGCGTCGCCGACGCCTCGATCATGCCGCAGGTGCCCGGCGGCAATACCAACGCGCCCTCGATCATGATCGGCGAAAAATGCGCCGCGGTGATCCTCGAAGACGTCGCCGCTTAGAGTGAAGCGGGTCTGCCGGGCACCGGGATATCCCAGATGTCTCTGGCGTATTCGGCGATGGCGCGGTCGGAAGTGAACCAGCCCATTCCGGCGATGTTCAGCAGAGCGGCCCTGCGCCATTTCTGGGGTGAACGCCACAGCTCGTCGATATCGCGCTGGACCTCGCGGTAGGCGTCGAAATCGGCGGCCACCATATAGGGGTCCGAATATCTCAGGATGTTCACCAGTCCGGCGAAGCGGTGCGGGTCCTCGGGCGAAAAGCAACCCGTTGCGACGGCGTCGACGACTTCCGAGAGATCGGGTGATGCGGCGATGATGTCAGTGGCGTCGAGGCCCCGCCGCCGTCGCTCAGCGACCCCCGCGGCACGTAGGCCAAAAATGAAGACGTTGTCATCACCGACATGCTCGCAGATCTCGATATTGGCGCCGTCGAATGTTCCGATCGTCAGGGCGCCGTTCAGTGCCAATTTCATATTGCCGGTTCCGGAGGCCTCCATTCCGGCGGTCGAGATCTGCTCGGAGAGGTCGGCCGACGGAATGATGAGTTCGGCCAGACTGACATTGTAGTTCGGCAGGAACACGATTTTCAGCAGGTCCCCGACCACAGGATCGTTGTTGATTACGCTGGCGATGTCGTTCGCCAGCTTGATGATCAACTTGGCGCGAGAGTAGCTCGGTGCCGCTTTTCCCGAAAATATCTTGACGCGAGGGACCCAGTTGCGGTGGGGGTCGGCTAGGATCGCACGGTAACGGGCGATCGCGTCCAATATATTGAGCAGCTGGCGTTTGTATTCGTGAATGCGCTTGATCTGCACATCGAACAGCGCGCTCGGATCGATCTGCAGCCCGAGGCGCTCCCGGACAATCCGGGAGAGCACCACCTTGTTGGCGCGCTTGACCGCAGCCAGGCGTTCCTGCAGTGCCCCATCGTCCGCCTGCTCGGCAAGACGGCCCAAGGCCGCAGGGTCGTCCAGGACGACGGGACCGCACGCTTCGCATAAGAGCCTGGTCAGCCCCGGATTGGCTTGGTGCAGCCAGCGGCGAAACGAGATGCCGTTGGTCTTGTTGACGATGCGGTCCGGATAGAGCCGGTGCAGCTGACTGAACACGCTGGTGCGCATCAGTCCGGTGTGGAGCGCCGAAACGCCGTTGACCCGGTGCGAGCCCACAAAGGCGAGATGCCCCATCCTGACCCGCCGCCCGTCGCTCTCGTCGATCAGCGATATTTCGGTCAAGAGATCGGGGTCGAGTGGACCCGTCCGCCTGGCGTTTTCGAGGTGGCGCGCATTGATCGCGTAGATGATTTCGAGATGCCGCGGGAGAAGGCGCTCAAACAACGGCACCGGCCAGCTCTCTAGCGCTTCCGGCAACAGCGTGTGGTTGGTGTAGGAAAATGTCTCGGCGGTGATCCTCCACGCCTCTTCCCACGGAACGTTGTAAAGGTCGATGAGGATGCGCATCAGCTCGGCGATGGCGACGCTCGGATGTGTGTCGTTGAGCTGGATCGCTGCGCGTTCTGGAAGCGAATAGATGCTGCCGAAGGTTCGGGTGTGACGGCGCACGAGATCCTGCAGCGAGGCGGACACGAAGAAATATTCCTGCCGCAGCCGCAATTCGCGCCCAGACGCCGTGTCGTCGCTCGGGTAGAGAATTTTGGAGAGCGCTTCGGCGCGCGCCTGCGGCGACAGGCCGCCCAGGTGATCGCCCTTGTTGAACATGGCGAGGTGCAGCGGATCGACGGCACGAGCGGACCACAGCCGCAACGGATTGACGTGCCGTTCCCGCCATCCGAGGACCGGGGTATCGTAGGCGACCGCTTTGATCGTTTCTTCCGCATGCCAGACGCTTTGGGAGCGGCCTTTGGGCGAAACCGTGTTCTCGACCCAGCCGCCGAACTGGATGTCGTAGATCACCTCGGGGCGTTCAAATTCCCATGGATTGCCGAAAGACAGCCAGTGCTCCAGATGCTCCTGCTGCCAACCGTCTTTGATCACCTGCCGAAAGAGGCCGTGGTCATAACGGATCCCATAGCCGCAGCCGGGGATGCCGAGGCTCGCCATGCTTTCCATAAAGCAGGCGGCGAGCCGCCCGAGACCGCCATTGCCGAGGGCCGCGTCGGGTTCGGCGGCACGCATCCGGTCCGGATCGACGCCGAGGTCGCCGAGCGCAACCCTGACGAGTTCACTGCAGCGCAGATTGCCCACCACATCGTTGAACAGCCGGCCGATCAGAAACTCCAGTGACAAGTAATAGACGCGTTTGCTGCCCTTCGCCGCGCTGACACGGTCGACCGTCAGCCAGCGGTGGATGATGCGGTCGCGCAACGCGAGTGCCGTAGAGACGAACCAATCCCGGTCGGTCGCGCTTGCCGCATCCTTGCCGACCGCCAAGGTCAGTTTGGCGAGGACCGTCGCCTTGAATTCCTCGATGTCCTCATCCTGGAGCGGTGTGTCGGATAACGCGGACGGCAGGCGTGCCGCAAATTCACCCCCCGTAATCTTCGTCGGCATCCAATCGAGACCCTGTCAGTTTTTGATTGTGTGCGATGCGAAGCGCAGGCAGTCATCGGAAAGGAAACCCATAGCTAACCCCACAACATCCCGCGGGCAACGCCCTGTGCCTCTCTGTCGCAAAAACTATGCCCGAGGAAGCACGTCAGGATATTGATCACCCCCCCGGATTAGGGAACGGTTATCGCCCCAGGCTATTCCCGTTGTACAATCGAGCCGGCCCTTCCCAGCCGTGCCCGCCGACTGCAATTAAACTTTGTTCTGACAATCGTCCTCCGCTGCACCTGCAGCAAATCTGCAGCGGAGCTTCTCTTAAAAGTTGAAGCCAACCCGATCCACACAGATATCGCCCTCGCCGGCAAGCGTGCAATACGAATTCGGCAATATTACGACACCCAAATGCGGTTGAACGCCGCAGTTGGTTATGCGGGTAGGATGGGTTGAGCGACACGAAACCCATCAGGATCGCTTCTTGCTGCACGAGATGATGGGTTTCACTGCGCTCCATCCATCCTACCCGCTCCATCTTAATTCGGCAGGTCGGCAAGGCGAAAAAATCACGTCCCGGACCCCGGCAATCCGCTTTACACTTTTGCCAATCCTGCAAGTGGAGGAAAGCGCCATGCAGTACAGACGAATCTCGGCGGATTGTCATCTCGATCTGCCGTGGCTCCCGGCGACATTGTTCGTCTCGGAGGCGCAACGGGAACTACGGGACCGCATGCCCTATGTCGAGGATGGTCCCGACGGGCCGCGCTGGACCACCAAAGCCGGCATCAATATGGGGCTGGTCGGCGGGCTCGGTTCGGTCGGCGGCAAGTTCGTCCCCGGCCAGAACTACCGCGTCGACAAGATGGCCGAGACCGGCCTCTATGAAGACGGCAAAAAAGGCGTGCGCCGTCCGGGCGATCCCGATCAGCGGGTCAAGGACATGGACCGCGACGGGGTCGACGCCGAAATCATCTTCGGTATTCTCGGGGTTGCCTCGCGGGTGCGAGACCACGAAGCGGCCAACGAGATGCTGCGCATCTACAATGATTGGTTAAAGGGCTTTTGCAGCCATTATCCCGATCGCCAGATCGGTCTCGCCTGTCTGCCCTATGGCGACATCGACGCTGCGGTAAAGGAAGTCTATCGCGTCGCCAAGCTCGGCCTGAGAGGTCTCGAACTGTCCTGCTCATGGGACATGGAGCCGATGTGGCATCCGGTCTGGGAGCCATTGTGGAAAGCCGTCAACGATGTGCAATTACCGCTGCACTTCCACACCTTCCCGGCGATGCCGGCGAGCGTGCGCGAGAGCCTGACCGGCGATCTCCGCCGCAAGGCGCAGTTCACCAGCGTCGCCGGTTTCCAGATGAATCTCATCAACATCATCGCGGCAATCATCGGCGCCGGCGTGCTGGAACGGTATCCGAACCTGCGCATCGGTCTTGGCGAAAGCGGCATCGGCTGGCTGCCCTACGCGCTCGACCGCATGGATTTCGAGTACGAGGATCGGTTCCGCGACCTGATGAAGCTGAAGCCGAGCGAATACTGGCGCCGGCAATGCCGCGCGACCTTCCAGTTCGACCGGATCGGCGCCAAGCTCGTTGACGACATCGGAGTCGAAACGTTGATGTGGGGCTCCGATTATCCGCACCCCGACGGCGTATGGCCGGAATCCTCGAAATATATAAAGGAGCAATTCGAGGGCCTGCCGGCCGATGTCGTGCACAAGATTACTTGCGAGAACGCCGCCAAATTTTACGGCCTGATCAACTGATCGGCGTGCCCCGCGAGATTGCCGCGCTGCGCTCGCAATGACAGGGGCCATGTCATTGCGAGGAGCGGAGCGACGAAGCAATCTCGCGCCGCAAAGATTCCGCCTGCTAGTCGGTTGGATCGGACGAGACCGCGTATTCGGACTCGAAATCTCGCGCAGACGCAGAGCGCCTTTGCGCGAGCGAGACGATACGGTTGGCCAAGCCCCTATAGGCCGACTTCCAGTCGGCCGCCCGGCTGTGCAGGGCCGCGGCAAATTCGTGAAGAGCGGCGTTGCCCGCGGCGGCCCCGCGCTGCAGGGCATCGGCGACAAGGGCTGCGGCGACCGACGCCTGCACCGGCGCTCGGTCCGCTGATCCGGGGGGCGGGGCGGCGCCGAACGCCCAGCGGCTCGCCGCCGTGATGCCGGCGTCGGCGAGCACTGCCTCGCGCAGCACGTGGTTTCGATAGTGCTCGACAGCGAGAGGAAGCTTGTCGGCCGCCCGTCCGCCGCCGATCCAGGCATCGAGGTTGCCCGGGCCCCAATTGTAGGCCGCGACCGCGTCCGGCCAGTTGCCGTAGCGTCGGTACATCTGGGCGAGATAAGCGCGGCCCAACGCCCGATTTTGGGCGAGGTCGAACCGGTCGCCGCCGCCGACATCGAAGGCCGCAGCCGCGCTGACCTGCATCGGTCCCTGCGGCCCGCCAGGCTCTGGGCGCCACATGCGCAGATCGGCCCCATGGCTCGATTCGGTTCCGTCGACGGCGAAGGCGACGCGATCGAGGTCGGCAGCCGAAGCGGGGCCGAACAGTTCGGTTTCGGCGGTGGCCCGAAGACCCGGGCCGCGCAGAATGCTGACCGGTGGATCCCGTAGATTTTCGAAGGTCACCACTTGCATCGTCATCGCCGCCGCGAAGCGCAGCTGGATCGGCGTCCCTAGACTGCGTTCGCTTTCCCCGCGCAGGATCCTGACCTGCCTCTTCTGCGGATCGGCAAAGGTGACGATCTCGGCGGTCTCCGCCTTCTCGGCTGCAGGCTTTTGCCCGTTCTGGCCGCGCGCCGGCGAGCCGCCGCGCACGATCTTCACGGCACTCCACCCGGTATCGGGGAAAGTGACCAGTTGAACGGTTCCGGTTTTGCTTTCGATCGCGTGTTTTACGCTCTCTACAGAAATTTGCGGCTTGGCTTTCGAGGCAGCTTCCGCGGTGCATGCTGCCCACAGCGCCGTGCCTGCGCAGAAGACTACGCTCGCCCAAATTCCGCCCCGCATCGCCCCCTCGATCGGTGCGGGTGATCAAAATCACCCCCAAGGCGAAGCATTCTAGCCGAAACCGTCCAGGATTCGACCGAAATTCCACCGACTGGAGGCTGCCGAACGCCTTTCGTCGAATCACGCGATCCACTAGTGTTGGTGCCGAAACAATCCGTAGGTACCCTCACCCGCCAATCCTTTCGGGTTTGGTCCCTCCTCTCCCGCGGTGCGGGAGAGGAGCTCTGAGCTGAGTGCGTCGTAGCCCCTCTCCCGCACTGCGGGAGAGGGTGCCGAGCGCAGCGAGGCGGGTGAGGGCTGCTGCTCCAGCATCATTGAGAGGTCAGAGGAGGGTACAATGCCGAAGGTTCTGGTGATCCACGGCGCGGGGATGAACATGCGCGGCAAGGTCCAGACGGAGATCTTCGGACCGATGACCCTGCCCGAATATGACGAGCGGATCCGCGGCTATGCCGCTGAACTCGGCCTCGAGGTCGAGATCTTCCACTCGAACATCGAAGGCGAGATCGTAAACCGGATATACGAGGCGAACGACAAGGGCTTCGACGCGGCGCTGTTCAACCCGGCAGCGTTCGGGACCGGCTACCCGGCTCTCGTCGCAGCGATCTCGCAGGTCAAGTTCCCGACCATCGAGGTTCATATCTCGAACCCGATAAGACGCGGCCCGGCTTCCGAAACGGCACGAGTCAGCCACGGCATCGTCGCCGGTTTCGGGTTGACGGGATACTATCTGGCGCTGCGCGGCGTGCTCGACATGTTGGCGGCAAAGAAGTGATCAACGCCGCCATCGTCGGCCTCGGCCGCTGGGGCCGAACGCTAGTCACTTCGGTGCACGGCAAGAGCAGCGCAATCCGCTTCACGGCCGGCCATACCCGCACCCGTGCTTCGGCCGAAGCGTTCTGTGCCGAGAACGGCATCGCGCTCAAAGACGATCTCGAGCAGATCCTCACCGACCCGGCGATCGATGCGGTTGTGTTTGCGACGCCGCACAGCCAGCACGGCGCCCAGGTCGAGCGCACCGCCGCGGCCGGCAAGCACGTCTTTATGGAAAAGCCGTTTACCCTCGACTTGAAGAGCGCCGAGGCGGCGCTCGGCGCGGTGGCGCGGGCCGGGGTGGTGCTGGCTGTCGCCTACCCTCGACGGTTTCATCCGGCGATAATCGAGCTGAAGGCCCGGATAACAGACGGCCGTCTCGGCACCGTCAGTCACTGCGAGAGCGCACAGACATCGCCGACTGGGCTCTCGATGGATCCGAATTATTGGCGGTCCGACCCGCAAGAGGCCCCGGCCGGGGCGATGACCGCGACCGGCGTGCACAATCTCGATGCAATGATCTATCTATTCGGCAGGATCGAGGAGGTCTACTGCGCCAGCCTGCGCCGGGTCATGCCGCGGCTGGAGGATACGACCACGATCCTGCTCGGCCTCGCCAATGGGATCTCGGCGACCCTCTACTGCTCGCTCGTCACGGCGCCAGCCTATCGCTTCGCAGTTTACGGAACAAAGGGCGCCGTCGAGCTTGCGACACCGGAGCTCGAATTCCGCTTTACGCCGGTTACTGAGCAGCCGCCGACCGGCCGGCATATGGCGCCTGCGCCCGAAATCATCGAGTACAAGGGCTTCAACGCGCTGGCCGCCGAGCTCGAAGGCTTCGCGGCAGCGATCAACGGCGAACGCCCCTACCCGATCACCCCCGAGGAAGTGCTGCACGGCGTCGCCGCCTTCGAGGCGATCGTCCGTTCGGCGGCGCTCCATCAGCCGGTGAAGGTCTCGCAATGCCTGTAACGGTGCTCTACCCCGAGGAGCGGCAGATCCCGGACGACGGCCTTGAAGCCGAGATCTTCGGTCCCGAAGTCCAACTCATGCGGCGATACGCCAAGACCCTGGCCGACCTCGATCCCGCCGACTGCGCCGAGGTCGACGGGCTAATGATCATGCGCTATGCCGTTACACCCGAGGACATCCAGCGATTTCCCCGATTGCGTGCGATCGTACGCATGGGGGTGGGGTACGACAGGATCGCGAGGCCGGCCGCGGCGGCGCGCAATATCCTCGTCTGCAACGTGCCCGACTACGGCACCACCGAGGTGGCCGACCATGCGATGGCGCTGGCGCTGTCATTACGCCGCGGTGTGATCCTCTATCACGAGCGGCAGCGGCAGAACCCGCCGGCGCCGTGGGGGCCCGTCAAAGGCGAGCTGATCCGCCGCTTCGGGGTGCAGACCTTCGGCATCGTCGGGCTCGGGCGGATCGGCACCGCGGTCGCGTTGCGGGCGCGCGCCTTCGGGTTTCGGGTCATGTTTTACGATCCGCATTTGCCGAACGGCGCCGAGCTGGCGCTCGGCATCGGCCGCGCCGCCACTCTCGAGGATCTGCTGCGCCAAACCGATACATTGTCGGTTCACACGCCGTTGACACCCGAGACCCGCGGCATGCTCGGCGCTCCCGAGCTCGCGCTGCTGCGCAAGGGCGCGGTGGTGGTCAACACCGCGCGCGGGCCGATCATCGACCTCGATGCGCTGCTGGCGCTGTTGCGCGACGGCCATATCACCGCCGCCGGGCTCGACGTATTGCCGGTCGAGCCCCCGGTCGAGCCGATCCCCGAGCTGTTGCGCGCCTATCGCGCCCGCGAGCCGTGGCTCGAAGGCCGCCTGGTCGTCACCCCGCACGCCGCGTGGTTCACCCCCGAATCGGAGCGCGACACGCGCGTCAAATCGGTCGAGACGATGCGCGCGGCCTTACTGACCAACCGCCCGCAGAACGTCATCACCCCCGACATGTTCTAGCTCCGACAGATCCGTCATGCGAGGATATTGCCCCTCCGGCCCCCGCGAGCGCAGGGCTGTCCAGGGAAACTTGAAGGACAGTCTTTGTAAACAGTTTGCCGCCAAATCTGGCTTCAACGACGTTCCCTCCCTTTACCCTCTCCCCCGCCGGCCGGGGGGAGAGGGCTGGGTGAGGGGGGCCGACGTGCCGATTCACGGAGCCGCCCACCTCACCCCTCCCAACCCTGGGGGTTGGGCCCCTCCCTCTCCCCCCTGAAGGGCGGAGAGGGCCTCTTGTCCGGATGGGAATTTATTGGGTTGAGCGAAATAGCAGCCACACAAGCGCCAGCAAGCCTCTGAGGTGCATTCGGTATCGCTGTTCGGCGATTTTGCCTATTCTGCTCGCGTGATCCAGCAGCTCGATCTGTTCCGCTACGTCCCGGCTCCGCCCGAACCCCCTCCCTCCGACGAGGCGGCGCGGTCGGCTCTTGCGCCGGATACCATGGAAGACGACGAGCTGGTGGCTGCGCTGCCCCATGCGACGATCACGGACAGTCTCACTCTCGCCGCCGAAATAGGACAGCGGCGCGTGACCGCCGCGGTCCCCGCTCTCGAAGCTCTGTGCCGCCGTTTTGCCGGTTTCGGCGCCGACCGGATCGTCCCCGAACAAGCGGCCGCGATTGATGCTCTCGCCCGGATCGCCGGCGCGGATGCGGCAGGAGCGCTGGCTCGGCTCATCGCCAGGAGGGTCGTTCAGGGGTCGTGTCTGCAACGAGCCGTTGCCGCAGCCGCATGTCTTGGGGCCAAATTGCCAGCGGCCACGGTGCTGGAGATGCTGCGCCACGATGATCCGCAGATTCGCGCGGACGCGTGCCGGTTCGCCCAGGCCTCGCCGGTTGTGGTTGCGCAATTGCGCGATCTGCTGGACGACCTTCAACGGCCGGTGCGAATGGCGGCCGCGTGCGCTCTCGGGCTCATGGGACGCAACGAGGTCCGCCCGCTCCTCGCCCGCTATCTTCGGGAGGAACCGTCGGCGCAGCTCATCGATGCCGTCGCCCCGGTCGCCGACGAGGAGTGCATTATCCTGCTCGGGCGGATCGGCCGCACCATGCCTGCCCTCTCGGCGGCAGCGCTCGATGCCCTGAATTCGATTGACCATCCACGCGCGTCGAGAATCGCTGCCGACATCGGTGTTCCCTCCAGCAACGGGTAATTGATGATACTGATCCGCTTCGCTTGCGCCGTCTTGGCGCTCGCCATTGCCGCCGCTGCGCCCCCGCTCGGGCGCGTGGACGCGGCGACCAACCAGGTGATCGAGATGCCGAATGGATTGAAATACACTGACACCAAGACCGGCGACGGATCTACGGCAACACCGGGCAACAAGGTCTCGGTGCATTATACCGGATGGCTGTACAATAACGGGGCCAAGGGGGCAAAGTTCGACAGCTCGGTCGACCGTGGCCAGCCGTTTCAATTCACCCTCGGGGCGCACCAGGTCATTGCCGGGTGGGACGAAGGCGTCGCCGGAATGAAAGTCGGCGGCAAGCGCACTCTGATCATCCCACCCGAGCTCGGCTACGGCGCCCGCGGCGCGGGCGGTGTCATCCCGCCGAACGCCACATTGATGTTCGACGTCGAGCTGTTGGGAGTTCAGTAACCCGGGCTTCGCCTAATCGCCAAGGCCGTCCAATGGAGCACCATTCTCACGGGCACACCCAGCTGAGTTACGGGCACGCCTTTGCGACTGGGATCGCTCTGAATCTCGCTTACGTCGGCGGTGAGGCGGTTGCCGGAATCGTTTCCGGATCGCTCGCGCTGCTCGCCGACGCCGGCCACAATCTCAGCGACGTCCTCGGCCTTTCGCTGTCCTGGGGAGCCGCGGTGCTGAGCCGACGCCAGCCGAGCGGCCGGTTCACCTACGGGCTGCGTAGCACCTCGATCCTCGCCGCGCTCGCCAACGCGATCATTCTGCTGGTGGTGACCGGCGGGATCGCCTGGGAGGCGATCTGGCGCATCAGCCACCCGATGCCGGTCGCCAGCGGCATCATCGTCGCGGTCGCCGCGGTCGGCATCTTTGTCAATGGCGGGACGGCGCTGCTCTTTTCCGCCGGTGCCGGCGACCTCAATGTAAAAAGCGCCTTTTTCCATCTGGCGGCCGATGCGCTCGTCACCGCTGGTGTCGTGGCCGCCGGTGTCGTGATCTGGCTTACCAATTGGCTATGGCTTGATCCGCTGGTCAGCCTGATGGTTTCGGTCGTCATCGTCTTTGGCACCTGGCGTCTCTTAAAGAGCGCCATCGGCCTGGCGTTGGATGCGGTGCCGGAAGGCCTCGACATTGCCGCGGTGCGCACGCATTTGCTGGCTCTGCCCGGAGTAGCCGGACTGCACGATCTGCACATCTGGGGCATGAGCACCACGGAGACGGCGCTTACCTGCCATCTGATCATGCCGGAGGGTCACCCCGGCGACACCGTGCTCAACGAAATGGCACAGCAGCTGCACCATCGCTTCGGCATTCAGCACGCAACCATCCAGATCGAACTCGCCGACAGCGACGAGGCCTGCGCGCTGACCCCCGAACACGTCGTGTGAGGCCGTTGCCCCGGCGCCCAGTCGCGACTAGCTTTGATCCATCTTAGGCGTTCTTCCGTGGAGGAAAGAATGAGCGAGCGTGCCCATGTCCGCGAAGTCGGGCTGCGCGACGGACTGCAGAGCCTCGCCGAAATCATGCCGACCGAGCAAAAGATCGCTTGGCTCGACGCCGAGCACGCCGCCGGAGTGCGTGAGATCGAGGTCAGCTCGTTTGTCCCGCCGAAGCTTTTGCCGCAGCTCGCCGACGCCGAGGCGGTCGTGGCTCATGCGCTGACCCTGCCCGGCCTCATTGTCTCGACGTTGATCCCGAACCTCAGGGGAGCGGAGCGCGGCCTGGCGCTCGGGGTCCACGAGATGAATTTCGTGCTGTCGGTCAGCGAAGGGCACAACCGCTCGAATGTCCGCCGGAGCACCGCGGAATCGGTCGAGGATTTTCGCCGGGTCGTGGCGCTGTGCCGGACCGCGCCGGAAGACCGGCGACCGCGCGTCGCCTGCGGGCTCGCTACAGCCTTCGGCTGCACGATCGAGGGTGCGGCCGACGAGGACCGGGTGCGCCGGATCGCCGTCGAGGTCGCCGAGGCCGGGGCCGACGCGATCGCTCTCGCCGACACGGTCGGCTACGGCCAGCCCGCTGCGGTCGAACGCGTCTTCCGGCGGGTCATGGCCGATGTCGCGCCATTGCCGGTGTCCGGACATTTCCACGATACCCGCGGGCTCGGTCTCGCCAACGTGCTCGCCGCTCTCAATACCGGCGCGCGCTCCTTCGACGCCTCGCTGGGCGGGCTCGGCGGCTGTCCCTACGCCCCCGGCGCGACCGGCAACATCGTCACCGAGGACCTCGCCTTCATGCTCGAGGCGATGGGGTTCGAGACCGGGATCGACCTCGACCGGCTGATCGCCGTCCGCGAGCTGGTCCATGGTCTATTGCCGAACGTCGCCCAGCACGGCGCCATCGCCAAAGCCGGGCTGCCAAAGAATTTCCGCCCGACTCGGCTGGCCGAGGCGGCCGAATAAGGCGAAGTCGCGTCATCACAGCAGTGAGGCCGCCGGTATGAGCACGAGCGAAGGTTTTGCGCATCCCGAATTCCTGGTCGAAACCGATGCGCTGGAACGCCAGCTCGGTAACCCCGATCTGCGGATTCTCGACTGCACGACCCATCTCGTTCCCGACCCGAAGATCACTTACCAGGTCGTCCCGGGCCGGGCCGATTTCGAAAAAGGCCATATCCCCGGCGCGCAGTTCGTCGATCTGCAAGCCGATCTCTCGGACAAAAACCATCGCTTCCGCTTCATGCTGCCCTCCGCCGAGGCGTTTGCCGCCGCGATGAGCGGTTTTGGCGTCGGCGAGGGCACGCGGGTCGTGCTCTACAGCACCGCCAATCCGTGGTGGGCAACGCGAGTCTGGTGGGTGCTGCGCGTCTTCGGCTTCGACAACGCGGCCGTGCTCAACGGCGGCTGGCAGAAATGGAGCCGCGAAGTCAGGCCGGTCGAGACCGGTCCCGCGAAATCCCGTCCGCCGGGACATTTTGTCGTGCGCGAGCAACGCCGGCTGATGGTCGGGAAGGATGAGGTTCTAAAGGCGATCGACGATGCCGGGGCCTGCACGATCAACGCGCTGTTGCCCGAGCAGCACGCCGGCACCGGCGGCAACAGCTACGGCCGGCCCGGTCACATAAAGGGCAGCGTCAATCTGCCGGCGGCACATCTGCTCGATCCGAAGACCAACGAATTCCTGTCCGCCGGCGAGCTGCGCAAGCGCTTCGCGGCGATCGGGGCGTTCGACAAAAACGTCATCACCTATTGCGGCGGCGGTATTGCCGCCAGCGCCGATGCTCTCGCTCTGGTCATGCTCGGGCATCCCGACGTCAGGCTCTACGACGCTTCTCTGAGCGAATGGGCGACCGACCCGGACTTGCCGATGGAAACCGGCTGATGGATTACACGATCTCGCCGCTTTCCGAGCATACGGGAGCGGAAGTCCGGGGCGCCGATCTGACCGAGCCGATCGACGAGGTTACGCGGGCCCGTTTCAACCGCGTTTTCGTCGAGTTTTCGGTGCTGGTGTTTCGCGACCAGCATCTGACGCCGCAGCAGCTGCTCGAGGCAGTCGAGCTGTTCGGCGAGCCCTTCCCACAGCACAATTCGCGCTTTGCTTTGCCCGAGTGTCCCCTCGTCCACTACATCTCGAACCAGGATTTTTATCCCGACGGCCGGCGTTACATTCCGGGCGAAGGCTATCACACCGATCACTCGAACGCAGCATGCCCGCCAAAGGCCACCATTCTGCATGCGGTGAGCCTGCCCGAGCGGGGCGGCGATACCCAGTACGTCGATATGCGCGTCGCCTACGACGAACTACCGCGCGATACCAAATGCCGCCTCGACGGGCTGAAAGCGATCCATGTCTATCAGAGCCGTCACAGCGCGCGGAAGCTGATGGCGCTGAGCTCGGACAGCCGCGGCCGCGTGCCCGACGCGGTAGCCCATCCGATTGTACGCACCCACCCGGAAAGCGGCCGCAAGGCGATTTACATCAATCCGATCCGCACGGAGGGCATCGTCGGAATGCCGGAAGAGGAAGCCCTGACCTTGCTCGCCGACCTGCTGGAGCACGCGACGCAGCCGCAGTACCAGTACCGTCACCGGTGGCGGCGGGGCGACCTCGTCATGTGGGACAACCGCTCGTTGCTGCATAAGGCCAATGGCGATTACGATATGAAGCAGCTGCGATATCTCTACCGCATCATGCTGCAGGGTGATGCGCCGGTCTAAACAGTTTGGCTCAATCTGGAGCGGCAGAGAAAATGGCATCTCCCTCTCTGCCCCCTGGGGGCGGAGAGGGCCGGGGTGAGGTGGGGGGAGCCCAAGCTTCGAACGACAGTGCGCTCTATCCACCTCACTCTCCCAGCCCTGCGGGCTGGACCCCTCCCTCTCCCCCCAGGGCGGAGAGGGATCCCTCACCGTCATATGGTGAAAAATCTCGGCGCCGTGATATAATCGGTTAAGCATTGATTAACCGATTTTGGCGAAATTGCAGCTAGCAAGGCAGCCCCTGTCCGCAGCGTCCGGGGCGATGGCCTCGATTCCAAGCGGTGCCCGGGGTTTCGGAGAGAGGGCAAATGATCACGCATGGAGCAAGCCCGGTGCTTGCCCAGACGATAGCGATTAAGCGCCGATTTAGCTGGCTGCGCATGCCGCACATCAGTTTGACGGTTCGTCTGATTATACTCGTCTTGATCGCTGTTTGCCCGGCAATAATCATCCAAGCCTACAACGAATATGAACTACGCAAAGCGAGCGAAACCGACATTCGCCAACAAGTCGTACAGATTACAAAGCAATTTGGGGAAGAAATCGGCGAACTGCGCGAAGGGGCTCGTCAGCTACTGCTCGCGCTCTCACAACTCACACCAGTAAAGTTACGGGCGAGCGACGACTGCAACGTACTTTTCGGGTCATTGGCCTCGCAATACGCGAATTATAGTCTGCTCGCAGCGGCCGATACCGAAGGTCGTATCTTTTGCTCGAGCAGCCCCCTGAGCTATTCCTCGGTTGCCGACAGGCCGTTCTTCAAGCGGGCAATGGCGCAGGACGGGCTCGCCGTCGGCAATTACTGGGCCGATCCGTCGAGCGGCGCGCGCATGATCCACTTTGCACTGAAATTCGACAGCGGCGACGGCCACACGGCCGGGGTTGTGTTCGCCGGGCTCGATCTGGGCTGGCTGTCCGAACATCTGAAAGAAAGGGGGCTGTCGCCGACATCCTCGATCCTGATTGCCGATCGCGAGGGCAACATCATCGCACGACTGCCGAACCCCGAGGCCCTCGTCGGCAAGAACATGAGAAAAGGCCATGCAGAGATCATGGACGGCAACACCACGGGATGGGAGGAGTCGGTCGGCGTCGACGGCGCCACCCGAATATTCGGCTATCTTCCGGCCGCCCTGCCGCCGCGAGATTTCTTTCTCAGTGCCGGACAGTCGAAAGCGGAAGCCTTCGCGGCAATCGACAGCGCGACCGCCCGCGGCGTTGCGCTGATCGTTTTCGGTCTGCTCGCAGCTACTTTTGCGGCGGTTCTCGGCGGGCGCAGGTTCTTGCAGGAACCGATAAGCGGTCTCGTGCACTTCGCGACCGAGTGGCGCCACGGCAACTATGATTCGCGGGTAAAACTTCGCCACCCCGCATCGGAAATCGGCCATTTGGGAGCCACCTTCAATGCCATGGCGGACGCCCTGGCCGCCCGTTATGCCGCCCAGAAGCGGGCAGAAGCCGAGCTGCGCGAGCTCAATGCGACCCTCGAGACCCGTGTCGAGGAAAGGACGGCCGAGCTGGCCAATGCCAATCGGGCAAAATCGATGTTCCTCGCCAATATGAGCCACGAATTGCGCACCCCGCTCAATGCGATCATCGGGTTTGGGGAAATGATGCATCGCGAGATCATGGGACCGATCGGCGTCCCGGCCTATAAGGAATACGCGCAGCACATTCACGAGAGCGGGTTGCATTTGCTCTCCCTCGTCGAGGAAATGCTGGACCTCGCCAAGGTGGAAGCGGGGAAGCTGCAGATAGAACGTGTTCCGACCGAACCCGGGAAGCTCTTTGCCGAAAGCCTGATGATGCTGCAATCGACTGCTGCGGCGGCCGCGGTCCTGATCATCATCGACGGTGATCCGTCAAACTGGCCGGCGCTCGAAGGCGACCCGGTTAAATTGAAGCAGGTGTTCGTCAACCTGATCGGCAACGCGATAAAGTTCACGCCAGCAGGGGGGCGCGTAACGATATCGAGCGAAATCGACACGGCCGCGCTGCATATTCGCGTTCGGGATACCGGAATTGGCATCCGGGCCCAGGACATCCCGCTGGTGGTGCAGCCTTTCTACCGCGTAAATTCGGTCCTCGACAGCACGCATCAGGGGGCTGGTCTCGGGCTGCCATTCGCGAAATCCGTCATCGACCTGCACGGCGGCACGCTCGCGATCGAAAGCGAGCTCGGATGCGGGACGACCGTGACGATTAGCCTGCCCCTGCCCCGCAAGACTGATGGGGTGGCGTAATCCTGACCTCGGCATGGCGTCGACGGCCATCCTGATTTGTGATCCACGCGACAATTGCGATGGCCGCCGCGATTATCAAATCGGTCTCAAACCCGCCGAACGCGACGGCTTGCCCGCCAATCAACGAGCCCAGCGCTATCCCCAAAAAGAGGGCGCTGTTGTTCCAGGCCAGTATCGCTGCACGGCTATCGGGGAACTGGTTCGCCAGCCTGAGCTGCTGGGCCGGGAAGAACAGTTGTGCCGATAGCGAGGCGAGACCGATCGCATAGTCAACGATCACCCCGAGGTGCAGCGCAACCAACAGCAGGAGAAGAGACGAGCTGAGGCCCGAGAGACCGATTGAGATCGTCAGTCTTGCCCCGAGCCGGTCCGCGATGCGCCCGCTGATCAAGGTGCCGCCAATTGCCCCGCAACCGTAGAACAGGATCGCCTCGGCGATTTGCTCGGTCGAATAGCCCAATGCGCCCAGCCCTTCGCCGAGATAGGTGTACATGGCGTAGAGCGCCGTGCTCCACAGCACCGTCGAGGCGAGCCGGGCAGCGAGGACCGTTGCCGTCAGACGACGGGCCGGCGCGGCACGCCTTTCGGCATCCCGGGCATCATGCCAAACGCGGTTGTTCGCCCATGCGAGGACCAGGCTCAGCAAGGCGAGCGCGGCGAAGACAATCGACAACCCGAGCGACGCGGCGGTCAGCAGACCTATGGGTGTGCCGAAGGAAAGCGACATCAGGAGACCCGATACGACGATCGCAAGCCTGGTGGCGCGCTGCTCGGGCGGAGCGCTGCTCCCGACGAGTGCATATACCGATGGAGACACGCCGGCGGCCGCGGCGCCCGCCGCGATTCTGGTGACGAGCAGCCAGGTGAAATTCCCGGCGATTGCGGTCAGCAGGTTGGCTGCCCCAAAGGCGCAAAGACAGCAGGTCAGGACGCGACCGCGCCCAACCCGGTCGGCGAGATGGCCAAAAGCCGGAGCGCTCAGCATGTAGGCGACGGCGAATGCGGTTACACTCAAGCTCGCCGAAGCGGGTGGCATTGCGTAATCGGCCGAGATGAGCGGCAGCAGCGGCGAGACCACGAAAAGGTCGCTGCCGACTACGAACATGGTTAGCCAGGCAATCGCCAGCTGGGCGAATGCTCCAGCCGCAGTGGAGGATCTTCGATTGGCAGTTTCCATCGGCACTCGCGATGCGGGAAACACTCGACGCTACGATCTCTCGATAAATGAATAATTAATTCGGTTCACGAGTTTCGGATTTTAGATACTTAACCTTAAGTTTACAGATCAACCATAAGGTCCGAGACCGTTGCCGGGGCCGAGCTCGGCTGCGGCGTGTGTGACCGTAACCCGCTAGAACGAGGGGATGTGGCAGTGAGAGACGACGACTGGACGGGCCGAAAGTCGGGACAATATCAGCCGACACACTCTGCGATCGAGGATCTGCCTAACGCCTTGGCCACCCTACTCGAGGAACACCGTGCGTCGCGCATGCCGTTTTTTTTACGCGTGGCCGGCCTGCCTCGCGCGTTGGCGAGCGACCCCAGGCTCTTGGGTCAGATCCACCTGATCTACCAGTCGGCCATGCACGCGACCCGCGCGGCTGTTTATTATCTCCCGCATCTCGACCGCCCGGCATTGCGCAAGCGCAAACTCCAGATATTCATCGACGATGATGGGCTCGCAGATGGCGATACCCATCATTACCAGCTGACCAGAGCATTTCGCAGCATCGGCGCAGAATGCCTGCTGGATGACGAGGAGTTCGGGGAACTCGGTGAGCTTTGCCATTATCTCGAAGCCGAAACGGCCGATTTTGTGCGTTTGGCGCCGAAACTCTACTCGCGCTCGCTCGGCGCGTGGTGCGCGGTCGAGTCGCTGTCGGCCGATTGGATGCGGGCTCTCGCCGACGCCCTATCCGTTCATTTCCCGCACTTCAGGCACGAACCGTATTTCGAGGAATGCTTCTCGCAGCAGGTCGAGGAACGCCACGCCGCCGAGGCACTCGAAATGACGCAGATGGTTCTGCGGGCGCGCCCGGAACTGCTCGACGAGACATTGCGGGACGCGCGGATCATCGCCGAGGCGCTCGACGGAGTGTGGGCGCATTTGGACAGGATTGTCCGGGATGCTCAGGCGGCAATCGTGCCGGACGGCAGCACCAGGGTCCGACGCCAGCCCGGCACCCGCGATCCGGCGCGGCCTACAGCCGAGGATGCCGCATCGCTGCCGGAGACCCGCGCGCAACTCAGCGAGGTGTGCTGAAACCCGCAGCTACAGCCGAGATATCACCTGCTCCTGAAACCGACGCATTTCGCTTATGGAAGCATCAGGATCGGAGCGCTCGAAATCGATGTCGATGGCGCCGACCCCGAGATCGCGCAAGGCTTGCAAGTCGGCGATGATGTCGGTGGTGCCGCCTGAAAATAGCCGCCGCTCGCCGTCGGAAGCCCTTGCCGGCACGGCTTCGCCGTACCGCTTGACGCGGTAGGTCAGGGCGACGCTCGCCGGGTCGCGTCCGGCTTCGGCAGTCAATTGGCGCAGCCGGGCGATCCCGGCACGGTACCGCGGCAAGGTATCGAGCAGATGCTTGCTGTTGCTGCCGATCGGATACCACGCGTCGCCGAACCGGGCGGCGCGGCGCAGCGAAGGCCCGCTTTCCCCACCAACCCAGATTGGTGGGTATGGCTTTTGCGCCGGCTTTGGCTCGAAGAAGATCCCGTCATATCTGACCCAGTTCGCTTCGAAATGCGGCGCCTCCTCGGTCCACAAACTGCGGAATGCGCTCAGATATTCGTCCGTCACCCGGCCGCGCGCGGCAAAAGGCGGGCCGACGACCGCATCAAATTCCGCCTGCAGCCAGCCGGCGCCGATCCCGACGACCAGCCGCCCGCCGGATAGAATATCGATCGTCGAAAGCATCTTGGCTGCGAGCACGGCCGGCCGGTGCGGCACGACCATGACCGCCAGCACGAGGCGGATGCGTGTGGTCTTGGCCGCGATGAAGGCCGCTGCGGTCAGCTGCTCGTGCCGGCGTTCCGGCCCCTCCCCGAAGAATTCGCCGCTTTCGGAGTAAGGGTAGCCTGGCACCCGCAGGTTCGGCAGGACGACATGGTCGGTCAGTGTCAAATAGTCGTAGCCGAGCGCCTCACCCTGCTGCGCGATCCGGGTCATGCTCTCAGGGGACGACATCGGACCACTGATCGGCAGATTGAACCCCATCTGCATAGTTCCTCCTGACGACTGGAGTAGCCGGCGGCACTTGGGCATAGTTGCGGCGATGCGGCAACAGATCGCGATTAAACAGGACCTCGTTCTCGTCGGCGGCGGCCATGCCCATGTCCATGTGCTGAAGAGTTTCGGCATGCGGCCGATGCCCGGGGTGCGCGTGACGCTCGTTACCCGCGACGTGGAGACGCCCTATTCGGGCATGCTGCCGGGCTACGTCGCCGGACACTATTCGCTCGACGAATGCCACATCGATCTCGGCCGGCTCGCGCGATTTGCCGGCGCGCGGCTGATCCGGGACGAAGCGATCGGGCTCGACAGGGCCGCCGATTGCGCATTGCTGTGCGATGCCCATCCGCCGATCCGATACGATGTTCTGTCGGTCGATATCGGCTCGGCCCCCCGCTCCGACGATGTCCCCGGGGCCGCCGAGCACGCGATCGCAGTCAAGCCGATCGACCGGTTCGCGGCGCGCTGGGAGGCGTTGCTGGCGCGGGCGCGCGAGATGCCGCGACTGCACCTTGCCGTGGTCGGCGGCGGCGCCGGCGGAGTCGAGCTCGCTCTTTCGGCGCAACATCGCCTGGCCGGACTGAAGGGCGACGCGGTCGAGGTAACCCTCGTCACCCGCGAGGCGTTGCTGCCGTCGCACAATGCCCGGGTCCGCTTGCTCTTCGAACGGATCCTCGCCGATCACCGGGTGGCCGTGCACGCCGGCAGCGCCGTCATGCGTGTTGCGCCGGGTGTTCTGCTTTGCGCCGATGGCCGACGGATCGAATTCGACGAGGCGCTGTGGGTGACTGAGGCAGGTGCCGCGCCTTGGCTCGCCGGTACCGGTCTACCGCTGACGCCGGAGGGCTTCATCGCGGTCGACGACAGGCTGAGCTCGCCGGGGGACCCGCGGATCTTCGCATCCGGCGACGTTGCGACGATGCTTGCCCATCCGCGCGAGAAGGCGGGTGTTTACGCCGTCCGGCAGGGTCCGCCGCTCGCCGCCAATCTGCGCCGCGCGCTGGCTGGGCGGCGGCTGCGGCGGGCCGTGCCGCAAAAACGTGCACTCGCGCTGATCGGTACCGGGGACGAGCAGGCCGTCGCGTCACGCGGTCCGTTTGTGGCGTACGGCCCGCGGTTGTGGCAATTGAAGGACTGGATCGACCGTCGCTGGATGCGGCGCTATCGCGAGTTGCCCGAGATGCAACCCGAGCCGGGAGAAGACCCGATGCGCTGCGGCGGGTGCGCCGCGAAGGTCCCGGCGGCGGTGCTCAGCCGGGTCATGGGGCGGCTCCATCCGGCGACGAGCGGCGCCGTGATGATCGGTCTCGACAGCCCGGACGATGCTGCGCTGATCTCGTTCCCCGGCGCGCCGCCGCTGTTGCAGACCGTCGATTTTTTCCGCGCGATGGTCGACGACCCGTATCTGTTTGGCCGGATTGCCGCGACCCATGCGCTCGGCGACATTTATGCGATGGGAGGAACACCGGAGAGTGCACTGGCGATCGCCACCCTGCCCCCGGCGCGCCCGCCGATCGTCGAACACGACCTGTTTCACATGCTGCGCGGTGGCCTCGACGTGCTGGAGCCGGCGGGCGCCGTGCTGATCGGCGGCCACAGCGCCGAGGGCGCCGAACTCGCCCTCGGATTTGCCGTGACCGGGCGACCGCGGCCGGGAAAGCTGCTGCGCAAGGCCGGGTTGCGTGCCGGCGACCGCCTAGTCTTGACCAAGCCGCTCGGCACCGGCGTGATCCTGGCGGCGGCGGCGCGCGGGCTGGTCTCGTCGCGTCTGGTGGAGGCCGCGATCGCGACGATGGTGCAGTCGGCGGCTTCCGCAGCCGCTTGCCTCTTAGAGTATCGGGCCAGCGCCTGCACCGATGTGACCGGTTTCGGGCTGCTCGGCCATCTCCTCGAAATGCTGCGCGCCTCGGGAATGGATGCGGTTCTCGATCCGGAGGCAATCCCCGCTCTCGACGGCGCGCTGCCGCTGCTCGGCAGCGGGGTCACCAGCTCGCTGCACGCCGACAACATCGCGGCGCTGGCGGCTCTCGACCCGGCGGCACAGCTTTATCAGACAGCCCCGCTGTTGATAGACCCGCAAACCGCCGGCGGGCTGCTGGCCGGCGTCCCGGCCGATTGCGCTGCAGAGTGCATCGCCGAGCTGCGCAGTTGTGGCTATCGGGCGGCGTTGATCGGCCGGGTCGCAGGTCTGAGCGGCAGCGAGCCGCGCGTCCGTTTCGAGGCAGGCACTGCGCGGCCGGTCCCCGAATTGGTTGCCGCGAAATGACCGCGGAGGAGCGCCGGGGCAGATTGGGGCTGCCGGGGGTCGACCGGGTCCTGCGGTCCGAGCAGGCCGTCGCGATGATCGCCCGATACGGGCGGCCGCTCGTCGTCGATGCGATCAGGACGGCGCTGGCGGCGCGGCGCCGGTGCAATGCCCCCGCCTCCGTAGAGTCCGCTCTCGAAGAGAGCGCCGCTGCGCTCGCGCGCGATATGCAGCCTTCGCAGCGCCGAGTGTTCAACCTGACCGGCACCGTGCTCCACACCAATCTCGGCCGCGCACCCTTGCCGGAGGAGGCGATTGCGGCGGCGGTCGAGGCGATGCGCGATCCGACGACGCTCGAATACGAGGTCGAGACCGGCAGGCGCGGCGAGCGCGACAACCATGTTGCGGGCTGGCTGACCCGCCTGACCGGAGCGGAGGCCGCGCTCACGGTCAACAACAATGCCGGGGCGTTGGTGCTGGCGTTGAACACCCTGGCCGAAGGGCGCGAGACGATCGTGTCGCGCGGCGAGCTGATCGAAATCGGCGGCGCGTTTCGCCTGCCCGACATCATGGCGCGGGCCGGGACCCGGCTGCGCGAGGTCGGCACGACGAACCGGACGCATCTCGCCGATTACGCCGCGGCGATCGGGCCGCAGACCGGCCTCGTTCTGAAGGTGCACACCAGCAATTACGCCATCCACGGCTTCACTGCGGCGGTGCCGACGGCGAAGCTCGCCGCGCTCGCCCGCGATCATGCGATCCCGTTTGTTGAGGATCTTGGCAGCGGTTCGCTCGTCGACTTCGAGCACTGGGGGCTGCCGCACGAACCGACCGTGGCCGAGGCGCTGGCGCAGGGCGCCGACCTGGTCACGTTCAGCGGCGACAAGCTGCTGGGCGGCCCGCAAGCGGGGCTCGTCGTCGGCCGCACCGAGCTGATCCAGGGGCTCGCGCGCAATCCGCTGAAACGGGCGCTGCGCCTCGACAAGATCCGGCTCGCGGCGCTCGAGGCCGTGCTGCGGCTTTACGCCGACCCCGATCGTCTCGCCGAGCGCCTGCCGGCGCTGCGCTTGCTGGCGCGGCCGATGGAGCACATCCGGGCGCTCGGAGAGAGATTGCTCCCCGCGGTCGAGCGCGCCTTCCGCGGTCTTGCCGACGTCTCGCTGATCGAAACCAAGAGCCAAATCGGCAGCGGTGCGCTGCCGATTTCGCTGCTGCCGAGCGCGGCACTGGCATTCCGGCCTCAGGCGGCTCGTCCCGGCAGCGCCGTCGAGGCACTGGCGCGCGACTTGCGGAGACTGCCGATCCCGGTCATCGGCCGCATCGAGGCGGGCCGCGTCATTCTGGACCTGCGCTGTCTCGAAGATGAGGCGGCGTTGATCGAGCAGCTCGCTGCGCTTTTCGGCACAAAGTTCAAGACATGATCCTCGCGACGGCCGGTCATATCGATCACGGCAAGACTGCGCTGATCCGCGCGCTGACCGGGGTCGATGCCGACCGCTTGCCCGAGGAGAAGCGGCGCGGGCTGACGATCGATCTGGGCTTCGCCTATGCCACCTTGCCCGACGGCACCGAGCTCGGCTTCGTCGATGTTCCCGGCCATGAGCGCTTTCTGCCCAACATGCTGGCCGGCGTGCTGTCGATCGACCGGGTATTGCTGGTCGTCGCCGCCGATGACGGCGCGCGCCCACAGACCCTCGAACATCTCGACATATTGTCGCTGATCGGGATCCACGAGATCACGGGGGTCGTCACCAAGACCGACCGGGTCGATCGCGGCCGGACCGACGCGGTCGCCGCGGAGACGGCCGCGCTGCTGGTAGCGGCGGGCTTTCCGCAACCGGCGATTTTTCCGGTGTCGAGCCGGACTGGCGAGGGAATTCCCGCTCTCGCCGGGCATCTGCTAAAAAGCGCGCAGGCCGCTGCCCGCAACCGTGCGACGGCGTCCGCATCGGGTCTCTTCCGGATGCCGATCGACCGGGCCTTCACCCTGCCGGGGATCGGGCTCGTCGTCACCGGCACGATAGCCGGCGGTACGGTAGCGGCGGGCGATCGGCTCGTGCTCAGCCCGCGGGGCACACCCGTGCGGGTCCGTGGATTGCACGGACACAACCGTCCCATCGAAACCGCCGCCGCCGGCGAGCGCTGCGCGATCAATGTCGCCGCCTCATTTCCGGAAGGCGGCGAGCCGCGCCGCGGGGACTGGATCCTCGCTGCGGAACGCCACGCGCCGACGACGCGGCTGGACCTCTCATTACGCGTCTCGCGTTATGCCGAAGCTCCGCTGCGCGACGGGCTGCCGGTCCATCTGCACCTTGGGACGACAGATACCGTCGGTCGCGCCGCAGTGCTCGCGTCGCGGGAAATCGCTCCGGGCGAGAGCGGTTTCGTGCAACTGGACCTCGAATACCCGGTTGGTGCGCTGTGCGGCGACCGCGCGGTGCTGCGCGACCACGCCGCCCGGCGCACCCTCGCGGGCGGCCGCGTCGTCGATCCGTTTGCGCCGCGGCGAGGGCGCCGGCTACCGGCCCGCCTCACGGTGCTCGGGGCGCTCGCCGCGATGGGCCCGGCAGACGCGCTGGCTCGCCTGCTCGCGGCGGAAGGTGTGGTCGATCTGGCGCAGTTTGCGTTAGCGCGCAACTTGGCGCCGAGCGAACTCGATCGTCTCATCGCAACGGGCGAATTTCTGTGTGTCGGACCGGCGCGCGCGCCGGTTGCGGTGACCTCGGAGCGATTGGCCGCGTTGGGCGACAAGATCGTCGACATGCTCGGCGCCTGGCATCGGGCGCAGCCCGACGCACTGGGGCCGAGCCGGCCGGCCTTGATCATGCAATTGCGGGGGGCGGCTCCCGAGGTCGCGCTCGACGCGGCGCTCGCCGAGCTCGCCGCGGCGGGCCGCGTCGTGCGCCAGGGGCCGATATGGCGCTTGGCCGAGCACCAACCTCGGCTGACCCGGTCGGACGAGCGGCTCTGGGAACGTGTTCACCCGCCGCTCGCCGCCGCGGATCTCCGGGTGCCGCGAATTCGTGAGCTGGCCGCCGCGCTCGAACTCGAACCCGAGGCGGTGGAGCGCTTT
>Ga0210396_10001074_pt1 | contig 30911 bp, 23 predicted proteins | sample IncBWH17OmetaG_FD_155466 | JGI IMG/M metagenome (GOLD analysis project Ga0210396, IMG submission 155466) | Forest soil microbial communities from Barre Woods Harvard Forest LTER site, Petersham, Massachusetts, United States - Inc-BW-H-17-O ...
GACGCCTCCGCCGAACAGGACCACATCGTACGGAGCACGCGGTCGATAGCCCTCGCGCAATGGACCTTCGACGACACTGACCGACGCGATAGCATGCTCGACGAGAGCAGCCCGTGCACGCCGGGCCAGCTCGGGATCTTCTTCGAGAGCGAGGACGCTCCTGGCGAGCATCGCGGTCAGAGCCGCTTCGTATCCCGTTCCAGCACCGACGATCAGCGCGGCGTCCGTGCGGGCAATTGCTGCCTCCTGAAGCAGCCGGGCAGCGACCATCGGTTCCATCAGGTAGCGCCCGCCGCCGAGCGGCAAATCCTCATCAATATAGGCAACCGGGCGAAGGTGCTCGGGTACAAAAAGCTCGCGCCTTATGCTGGCAAAGGCGTTAAGCACCCGATCGTCGGTAACTTTGTTGGGTCGGAGCTGGCTCTCGAGCATATGAGAGCGGGCAACTTCAAATACACTCATCAAGCATCCCGTTCGTGTCGCGCGTTTATATCCGCCGCGTCCGGGAGGCACAATCGATCGAACCAGCGCCGGTCAACATGAGAGGCGCTGGATCGGCTGTTCGTGGGACAGCCGGGCCAGTAGTTGCGCCGCGGTGAACCCCAAAATCGGGTGCCGCCAGTCCGGCGCGATTTCGGCGATCGGCACCAAAACGAACCGACGTTCGTGCAGTCTCGGGTGAGGCAGGACGAGCGGTGTAGCGCTCATCACCTCGCCCTGATAGTCGAGAATGTCGAGATCGAGGACGCGCGGCGCGTTCGGTTCTCCGCGAACGCGACCAAACCGTCTTTCGATGGCCTGCAGCACCGTGAGGAGGTCTTCCGCTCCGAGTTCCGTCGCCAAAGAGACAACCGCATTGACGAACCACGGTTGGTCCGAGCGAGGCACCGGCTCTGTAAGATACCATCCGGAGCGCGTCAGAATTTTGACGCCCTGCTCTCTGACAGCCGCAAGCGCGGCGGACAGCGTCTCGCGTGGCGGACCAAACCGAGCGCTTTCCTGATTCCCGCCGATCCCGATCAGAATCACGGAGTTCCCCCATATGGTCGCCGCTTGACCCGGAATGCGCAGTGTAAGACACTTCTGCTACATTATCGATGTGAAGGAGCATTTTGTCAGATGATTTTCTATCCGGAAGAGCGCCTTGCCATTTTCATCGACGGAGCTAACCTCTATTCAGCCGCTCGGGGTCTCGCGTTCGACATAGACTATAGACGGCTACTCGAATTGTTTAGCACGAAGGGACGACTGATTCGGGCATTCTATTACACTGCCCTGGTGGAGGACCAAGAGTACTCGCCGATCAGACCGCTTGTGGATTGGTTAGACTACAACGGCTATGCAATGGTCACCAAGCCGACGAAGGAGTTCACCGACGCAATGGGACGGCGGCGTATCAAGGGTAATATGGATATCGAGCTCGCAATCGACATGCTCGAGATGGCTTCGTACATCGACCACGCCATCCTGTTCTCGGGCGACGGCGATTTTCGAAGGCTCGTCGAAGCCGTGCAGCGTAAGGGAGTTCGCGTGTCGGTGGTTTCGACAATCCGCTCGTCGCCGCCGATGGTTTCCGACGATCTGCGCCGCCAAGCGGACAATTTCATCGAACTTCAGGATCTCGCGCCGAACCTAATGCGCAACCATCAAATGCGAGAGGATGGGATCCGCGCACGTACCGAAGCGGTGGACGACGCGTGACTGCTCCTCCCTCGGGGGCTCAGCCGCCGCGGGACTGTTATCTCTGCCCACGCCTCGCGGCTTTCCGGGAGACCCAGGCGGGAGCCCACCCGGAGTGGTTCAATGGCCCGGTTCCGCCCTTTGGCGATGCCCAAGCCGAATTGCTGATTGTGGGCCTCGCCCCGGGTTTGCGCGGCGCGAACCGGACTGGGCGCCCGTTTACCGGCGATTACGCCGGCGGCCTGCTCTATGGGACGTTGCGCAAGTACGGGTTCGCCGAGGGTGATTATGACGCCCGTCCGGACGACGGTCTGGAGCTCCGGCGCGTGCGCATCACCAATGCTGTTCGCTGCGTCCCGCCGCAAAACAAGCCGGAACCGAGCGAGGTTGCGAATTGCCGTCGGTTTTTAGCTGCCGAGATCGGCGCTATGCCCCGGCTCCGTGCGATCCTGGCACTCGGCGCGATTGCACATCACGCGATCCTCACCGCGCTCGGCTTTCGCCGCGCACTATTCCCTTTCGAGCACGGGCGGCTGCATGGTTTGCCTTGCGGGCTGACGCTTGCCGACAGCTATCATTGCTCACGGCTCAACACCAATACGGGCAAGCTCAGCCCCGCAATGTTCGAGGCGATCTTCGCCCTGCTGAGCAGCCACTTCGATGCGCCGCAAAGTGGAGCCGCCTTAGATATTTCGCTCCCGTAGGATGCGGGCCCGGCTACGCTGCCAATCCCGCTGCTTCTCAGCTTGACGCTTGTCCGCCTTGCGCTTTCCTCGGGCGAGACCGAGTTCAACCTTGGCCCGCCCTCGGTCGTTGAAATAAATCGAAAGCGGCACGACCGTGATGCCGTCGCGCCGGATCGCGCCCAGCAACCGGTTCATCTGCTTGCGGTGTAACAGCAGCTTTCGAGGTCGCCGCGGCTGATGATTGAAGTGAGCGGAGGCCGAATATTCCGGGATGTTTGCGTTGACTAGGTAAAGCTCCCCCCCGCTCTCGTCCGCGTAAGCTTCGGCGATGCTGGCCTGCCCTTGGCGCAGTACCTTTACCTCGGTGCCCTGTAGGACGACCCCCGCCTCCAGCGTATCCTCGATCAAGTAATCGTGGCGTGCCCGCCGATTTTGGGCGACATGTCGGTCGGCCGCCCGCATTAGTTGAGGAGACCGGCGCTCCGCATCGCCCGCTGCACCTTCTCCTGTGTCTCCGGGATGATCGCCCATAGCGGCTGGCGCACTTCGGCAGTGCAGCGCCTGAGCAGTGATGCGGCATATTTGACTGGCGCCGGACTGGTTTCCGCGAAGAGCGCATCATGCAAGGGGATAAGACGCTGATTGATCTCGCGCACCGAGGCGAAATCGCCGCGGTGCCAGGCCTCATGTAATTCCGAGCAGAGCCGCGGCGCGACATTGGCGGTCACCGAGATGCAGCCGTCGCCGCCTTGGGCAAGGTAGGCGACAGCGGTGGCATCCTCTCCTGAAAGCAGGCAGAAGCCCGCGCCGATATCGACCCGCATGCGCAACGGTCGGGCCAGGTCGTTGGTCGCATCCTTTACGCCGACGATGTTCGGCAATTTGGCGAGACGCGCCATCGTCGCGTTCGTCATGTCCACTGCGGAGCGGCCCGGAATATTGTAAATGATAATCGGCAGATCGACAGTGTCGTGGATCACTTTGAAATGGTGATAAAGGCCTTCCTGCGTCGGTTTGTTGTAATAGGGACAGACAATCAGCGCCGCATCGGCACCCGCCGCCTTGGCCTGCCGGGTCAGCTCAGCCGTGTGCTCGGTCGAGTTTGTGCCGGTCCCAGCAATCACCGGGATTCGCTTAGCTCTGGCAACCTCGACGCATAAAGTCACCAGCCGTTTTTGCTCGTCATCGGCGAGCGTCGGTGATTCGCCCGTCGTGCCGCACGGGACCAATCCGTGGGTTCCCTGGTCGATCTGCCAAGCCACATGCGCCTGAAAGGCGCCCTCGTCCAGCTCGTGGTCGCGAAACGGCGTGATCAGCGCGACGAGCGATCCCTTGAACATCGTTTCCTCCGGGACTGCATTGCCAAATTACGATAGTCCTCGCTGCCATCGGCTTCAACAGCGCTGGATGACGCGCGATTCGAGCACAAGGCTGGCGCTCGACAGAATTCGGGCGTCGGACTTGCTCCGGCAGCAGAAAGACCGTAAGAGTCTGTTGCCTCATCTTTGATTCAGCGAAGGAGCCGCCGACCTTGCCGCCGATCGTCTGCGGGTTGCTGCCCGTCGTTTTGATTTTGGTTGCGCTCGGCTTTCCCGGAGCTGCGGCGCAGACACTCCCGGCGGCCGATATGGAGGTGATGCGCTCGGCGCTCGCCTCGGCGCAAGGTGGCGATTGGAGCCGTGCCTACGCCGGCGCTCTGTCGATAACCGACCCCTTGCCCGTGAAAATGCTGCGCTGGCTGGATTACGCCCGTCCCGGCGCGCCTGGTCGCTTCCCCGATATCGCCGAGTTCATCGAGAAGAACCCCGATTGGCCCGGACAGAAAGCTCTGCGCAAACATGCCGAGGAGGCCCTCGCCGCCGAATCGGACGCGGTCGCGGCCGAGTGGTTCAAACGCTATCCGACGGTCAGTCCAACGGGGAAAGTCCGCGAAGCCGAAATAACGATGAATTCCGGCGATCTCGAAGGAGGCGTCGCGGCTTTGAGGAGCACCTGGATCGCCGCTGATTTCGGCCCTCTCGACGAGAAGAATTTTCTCGGCCACCATTCCGCTTCGCTTCGACCGGAGGACTATGTACAGCGGATCGACCGGCTGTTGTGGGACGGTCAAAGCGAGGCCGCGCACCGGATGTTGGGACTGCTGCCCTCCGACTACCGCCCGGTCGCAGAGGCTCGCTTGGCGCTGGCCGCGCAAGCGGGCAATGCCGAGACGTTGGTAGCGCGGGTTCCTGCGCGCCTGCGCTCGGATTCGGGGCTGATCTTCGAGCAGCTGCGCTGGCGCCGCAAAAAGGACATGACCGATGCCGCAGTCCAAATTCTGCTCGCCCAGCCCAACGACCTCGTCCGCCCGGCGGCCTGGTGGGCGGAGCGGCAAGCGATTGCCCGCCGGGTTCTCGCCGGCGGCAACGCCGAACTTGCCTATCGCATCGTCGAGCAGCATGGCCTGATCGAGGGAAACGCGTTTTCCGAAGCCCAGTTCCTCTTGGGCTATATCGCGCTGCGCTACATGCGACAACCGGCGCTGGCCTTCGAACATTTCTCGCGCATCCTGACACGGGTTGCCACACCCTACGCGAAGGCGCGAGCCGGTTATTGGGGGGGGCGGGCCGCCGAAGCGCAAGGCAAATCCGACCTCGCGACGAAATGGTACGCCGCCGGGGCCGATCACATGGCCACCTTCTACGGGCAGCTCGCTGCACATCAGCTCGGACACGACGCGCCGCCGCGGCCGGTGCCCGAGCCCGTACCCGATACCGCGGGGCGGGCCCAGTTCGACAGTGACGAAGTGGTTCGCGCCGCCCGGATTTTCTTCGAGCTCGGCGACGCAGCCCACGGCAAGGCTTTTCTCCTTCACTTGGCCGACAATGCCAAGACCCCGGCAAAGTTCGCGATGCTCGCGAACCTCGCCGAAACCGGTGGGCGCATCGATCTCGCAATCGTGGTGGCGAAGAGAGCGATCGAGGCTGGAACCCCGCTGATGATCCACGGCTACCCGGTCACGACGATACCGGATGGCGGCACTGCCGAGCGTTCGCTGCTGTTCGCGATCATGCGGCAGGAAAGCGCATTCGAGCGCGACGCCGTCAGTCGAGTGGGGGCGCGAGGGTTGATGCAGCTGATGCCCGCAACCGCAAGCTTTATCGCCAACAAGATGCAGCTCCCGTTTTCGGCCGACCGGCTGACCGCGGACGGGATCTACAACGTCCTGATCGGGCGCGCTTATCTCGAAACCTTGATCGACGAGTTCGGCGGCTCTTATGCGCTGGCAATCGCCTCCTACAACGCCGGCCCGAGCCGGGTGCGGCAATGGATTCACGATTACGGCGATCCCCGCGGCGGCAACATCGACATGGTGGACTGGATCGAGATGATCCCGATCAACGAGACGCGAAATTACGTTCAGCGCGTCCTCGAAAACCTGCAAATCTACCGTGGCCAAGTCGGTCGTGATTCAGCCTTTTCGCTCGCCAGCGATCTTGCCCGCTGAATGACCGATTGGGGCTGCGCGTTGCTCGAACGCGCCCCTCGATGATAAAACTGCGGCGATCTGAGGCCAAGGAGGGAGGCCATGGCAGAGAGAGCACCATTTCTGAGCACAGCCTATGGCGCTTACCACCATCGCGAGCGGCCGGCTGATGACGAAGAGCTCACTCGCGTCGGCCCCGGCACGCCCTGCGGCGAATATCTGCGGCGCTTCTGGCAGCCGGTCGTCCTGTCCGAGAAGTTACGCGACCTGCCGCGGCGCCTGCGCATCATGGGCGAGGATCTCGTGGCCTTCCGCGACCGCGGCGGAGCGATAGGCCTTCTTGAGCTGCATTGTCCGCATCGAGGGACTTCGCTCGAATTCGGGTTGATTTCCGACAAGGGGATCCGCTGCTGCTATCACGGCTGGCTGTTCGATGTCGACGGCACGATCCTTGAGACCCCGGGAGAGCCGGCCGACAGCACCTTGAAGGACCGTCTCTTCCACGGCGCCTATCCGGTGCGCGAATACCAGGGTTTGGTCTTCGCGTACATGGGCCCGCCGGACAAAAAGCCCGATTTCCCCATCCTCGACACCTATGACCTGCCGGGCTACCGGATGGTCGCCCGCGAACCTACGGTGTGGGAGTGCAACTGGCTGCAGGTCAAGGAAAACAGTATGGACCCGGCGCATCTCGCGTTCCTCCACACGCTTCCCGGCAGCCAGGGGTTTACCGAGGATCTCGGGGCGCTGGGCGAATGGGATTGGATGGAGACCCCGGTCGGGATGGTCTACATCGACACCCGCCGACAAGGCGACCGCGTCTGGGTGCGAGTCGCCGACTTCATCCCTCCGAACATCCACCAGTTTCCGCCGAACGCCGACCCGATGGCCGAGCGCATGGTGATCAACCGCCCGGCGGCCACGACCTGGGCGGTCCCGCTCGACGACACCCACACGATGCAGATCGGCTTCTACCGCGCGCCGGAGGGCGAGAAACCACGGAGGGGGGCGGGCTTTGGGCAAGATGCGAGCCGGACTTACGAAGGTCGGCAGCGGGTCCCAGGCGATTACGACGCACAGGTCAGCATCCATGGCGGCATCTCCCGGCACGGTCTGGAACACCTCGCCTCGACGGACAGGGGCGTGACGATGATGCGCAACATGCTCCGGCACAGCATCCGGGCCGTGCAAGACGGCCTGGACGCGCCGCATCCCGGCATGGTGAATGGCGCAGCGATCGCGACCTATGCCCATGACCGGGTGGTGCCGGGCATTCCTCCCGCCGCCACCCCGGAGGAAGACCGAGGGCTCCTGCGCGAAGTTGCACGGAACCTCGTCGCCGAGATGGCGAAAGCCGGTTCCTGAAGCTCTCGTCTCCCTCCCTGAGGGCGGAGGGGGGCTGTTTCGGGAGGGCTGATCAGCGGGTCTCCGCCTGCATCACTTGGCGGCGCAGCGCGCGGCCCGGGCGCTCGCCGGTGGGTTTGCACTCGCGCCACACCGGGCGCCCGTTGACGAAGACGTGCTCGATGCCCGCGGCGGGGGTCATCGGCGCTTCGAACGTCGCGCGATCAGCAACGTTTGCCGGGTCGAAGACCGTGACGTCGGCGTAAGCTCCCGCGGCTAAGATGCCTCGACCCGTGAGGCCAAACCGGGCCGCGGAAAGACCGGTCATCCGCCGCACCGCTTCTTCGAGGGGAAAGAGGCCGAGGTCGCGGCTGTAATGCCCGAGAACCCGCGGGAAGGCCCCCCACAACCGCGGGTGCGGGTGGGAGTCGTGAGGCAGGCCGTCGGAGCCGATCATCGTGTGCTCGAAGCGCAGCACGCGCTGCACATCGGCCTCGTCCATCGTCCAATACACAGCCCCCGCCGGCTGCAGCCGATCGACGGCCTCCTTCTGGCTGACACCCCAATCGGCGGCAATCGTCGAGAGCTCGCGACCGGCCTGCTCAGGCGCGCTCTTTGACCAGGTGACGAGCACCTTTAGCGCCCTCTCGGCCTGCGCCGCGCTGAGCACGGTCGAGGAGGCAATGTACGGGTAAGCGTCGAGTCCGACTTCTTGATGCGCGATCGCCGCGGCGATCGCCGGTAAGGTTTCGGCGGTGCGTCCGAAATTTTCGCGCCCGATCGTCTTGTGGTGCGATATCACCACCGGCACGCCGGCCGCACGCCCGGCGGCGAAGCTCTCTTCGAGGCTGTCGAGGACGGCGCCGCCCTCGTTGCGCATATGCGTGGTATAGAGCGCCCGGGCGGGGCGCAGCAATCGGGCCAAGGCTTCGATCTCGGCGGGCGGCGCGCCCGCAGCGGGCGCGTAGGCGAGGCCGCTCGACATGCCGACCGCTCCGGCGTCGAGCGCTTCCTGCAACCGCTCGCACATCTGCGCCAGCTCGGGGGCGTGGGCCGGCCGGTCGAGCGTGCTCATCGCTCCGACCCGCAAGGTCGAATGGCCGACGAGGCAGGCTGCGTTGAGCGCCGCGGGCGTCTCGTCGAGGGCGGCGAGATACTCGGCGAAACCGCCGTAACGGTAATCGGCGCTGTCCCCGATCAGATCGAGGGGCGGCGGTGGCGCCTCATCGAGCAGCAGCGGTGCGAGGCTGATCCCGCAATTGCCGGTCACCACCGTGGTGACGCCCTGGCTGGCCTTGGCCACCATTTCCGGGGTGGCAAAAAGCGCGCGATCGTCGTGGGTGTGCACGTCGATAAAACCGGGCGCGACGATCTTGCCGCCGACATCCACTTCCCGCGCGCCCTGGACCCTGCCAACCGACCCGATGGCGGCTATGCGGTCACCGGCGATCGCCACATCCGCGCGCCGCCGGGGCCGGCGCCTGCCATCGATCACGTCGCCGCCGCGCAAAATCCAATCGGTCATTCTAGCCCTCGCTGCGTCGATCCGCTGCCACCGTCAATTGGGAGGCCAAGCCGGTTTGCCCGAGAAGCTCATCCCCTGCAAGAGTCTCTCCGTGCCACACACCAGGCGAATAGCTCCGCCAAGGAGGCAGACGCGAAATCGGGCTCGTGTCCGTCCCGGAAACGCCGCGCGATGTCTTCGATTTTGACCATGAAAATGCCCGCCAGACCATCATGGTCGCCCACCGCCAATTCCTCCTCGAAGCGTCCCAATTCGAGCGTGTCGTCGAACTCGGCCAAGTGGGCCGCCATCCCACCGAGCTGCACAGCAGCTGCGATTTCCGGGTCGATCCCCGCTTGCACCAAGCCATCGCGGACCAGATCACAGACCGTGTTCCAGGCCTTCAGCGTGCAACGTTCGAGGCCCGTGGTCGAATCGATGCGGATCCTATCCGCTGCCAGGCGAGCCAGCCTCGTGTCACGTACGCGCGGCATGAGCTTCTTCCAGCTCCCGCAGCCGCCTCTCGAAATCGCTGGCGCCGCGAACCGACGGCACACCGAGTTTGACCGGCCGCTCGTGGCGCGGCGGAATAACGCGTTCGAGACAAAGCCGCAGCGCCGATCCCTCGCCTTCGAGCGCGAGCTCGACCGCCTTCCTGGTCAGCGCCTCGGCTTCGCCGTCGAGCAGCAGCTCGGCGGCTTCCGTCGCCTTGTTGCGCGCCCCCATCGGCCGCCCATTGGGATTGCCCGACTGGCCCTTCCGTAACCGGCCGTCGGCGTCGCGGCTTACCTGTTCTTGCATGAAATCTACAGGCATCGACTTTTCCCTCGCGGTGATGGCGCCTTCTCTCGAGCGCCGGTTCGGGCCGCAAAGTACGATGCGAATGTGGCAATTTTAGCGTTGCTGTGTGGACGACAAGGGCCGGCTCCGCGGCGACTTGGCTTCGAGTAGCGAGTCAGGCTCATTTGGTTATCGTCACCCCCGTGGAAGCGCGGGTCCAGAGATGCTATGGGGCGAGCGCCGGCCAGGGGTGCCGCCGATCGGTGGTCAGCGGCACAAACGGCGGCCGCCGCAGACCTAGAAGATTGTCCTCGCGCATCAGGCGCAGCACGCGCTTATGGTTGACGATCAGGCTTTCGTGGCGAAGCTGCTGGGTGATGTAGCGGTAGCCGCGACGATAGCGGCCGCCGGTCAGCACCAGCCGCTGGATCTCGCGCCGCGGTGTCCTGCTGACGCGGCGCGCTGGCCTGCCAGAAGCGATAGTAGCCGGCGCGGCTGACGCGCGCCAGCTGGCACAGGCGCTCGATCGTGACTTGGCCTTGCGGCAAGGAGCTCGTCATCGTCTGGATGACTTGGTAAACCGCGCGGCGCCAGGCGCGGCGCTGGGTCGCCGTGTCTCCTTCACGCGCCGAAAGACTCGCCGAAAAAATCCAGGTCGACCTGCTGCTGGCCGATCTTGCGCTCCAACTCGGCGACCCGCCGCTGTGCCACGCCAGCTCGTCTTCGCCCGTCTTCCATGCCCTCCCGGGGCCGCTACCGTCGTTGCTCGCTTGCGCGGTCGTCCCCGCCCGCGCAACGCCGCCGACCCCACCCAGTCGAGCCTTGTCCCGCCACGCATACAAAGGCCGGCCCCGCAGCTGCAGATCCCGCGCAACCTTGGTGACGCTCTCTCCCGCAGTCAGGCGCGCCAGCGCGGCCTGCTTCAACGCCGTCGGATACCCCCGTGCTTCGTCATCAGTTCCTCTCCTTGAGAAACTGTTTGAGAAACTGTCTTTTTTTCCGTGTCTCACTTTTGGGGTGCACTACATGTCGGATTGCGCGAGCGCCGAGACCGGGCCTATGAGTTGACAATGGGTGTTTCCGCCGCTGCGAATTCCGCTCCGGGAGTGGTCCTGGTGCATAGCTCGGACGTCCATGTCGACGACGGAGGTGGCATTGGGGGGCTAAAGGCCGTGCTGGCCACCGCCGGAACGCTGGGAGCAGACCTGGTCTTGCTGGCCGGCGATACGTTCGAGAGCAATCAGCTGGGCGCCGCTGTTCTCGACCGCGCGGCCGGGCTCCTCGCCGAGGCGGGGATGCCGGTCTTGATGTTGCCCGGCAACCACGATCCGGCCTTGCCGAATTCGGTGTTTGTTCGCCGCGGGATTGCGCGCATCCCGAATGTCCACATTCTCGGCGTCACGCATGACGAGGCGGTGGCCTTCCCGGCATTTGATCTCGAAATATGGGGACACGCGCATCGGGATTACTTCGACATGGCGCCGCTGCGCGGCCCGCGGCCGCGATCGACGCGCTGGCAGGTGGCGATGGCGCACGGGCATTATGAACCGCCGGAGACCCGGGCCAATCCGCTGCGCCCGTCCTGGATCTTTGGCGACGAAGAAATCGCCGCCACCGGGGCCGACTATCTGGCGCTCGGTCATTGGGACCGCCCAATGCGCGTCGGCAACGGCGCGGTGCCGGCCTTCTATTCGGGCTCGCCGGAGCTTGCCCGGACCATCAATCTGGTTCGCTTGACCGCCGGCGAGGTCATCGTTACGCGCGAGGCTCTGATTTGACCGGACTGACACTGTCGGCGACCTTCGTCCCGCTGTAACCAATCTCGGCCAGCAGCTCTTCCGTGTGCTCGCCTAGCGAGGCGACACGAGGAGAGGCTGCGGCCGGCGTGTCGGACATCCGGAACGGCGGATTGAGCGCCTGGAATGTGCCTCCCGCATCATGTATTTCGGCGAAGGCGCGGCGGTGCGCGAGCTGCGGATCCGCCATCGCATCCTTGACCGTGCGGTAGGGCGAGGACGGCACGCCGTGCCGGTCGAACAAGGCCTGAACTTCCTCCGTCGAACGCTCTTTAGACCAGTCTTCGAGCTCGCCGATCAGTTCGCCCCAATTCCTCCGCCGGTCAGGGTATTGAGCAAAGCGCGGGTCCGTGACCCATTGCGGATGCTCGGAGGCGATTGCCAGGTTTCGGAATGTCCTCTCGCTTGCAATCGACAGATTGACGTAACCGTCCTTGGTGGCAACTGGGCCAAAGATAGGCCTGCCCATTGGCGGCAGTGAAAACTGAGCAGCCTGAATTTCGCTCAACGTCAGGCTCAGCATGCTTTCGAGCATCGACACGTCGATCATCTGTCCCCGGCCGGACAGTTGGCGGTGACAAATCGCCGTCATGATCGCGCCGAAGGCATAAGTGCCGGTCAGCACGTCGGCGATGTAGATGCCGCAGTAATCCGGCCGGCGCTCTTCGCCTTGATAAGCCATGTGCGCCAGATCGTAGCCCGAGGCGGCGTGGATCACCGGCGCATAGGCCGGCAGCTGGGAGGAAGGGCCGGTCTGGCCATAGCCGGAAATCGCGCAGTAGATGAGCTCGGGCTTGATCGGCGCGAGAGCTTCGTAATCGAGGCCGAAGCGGCGCATGACCCCCGGCCGAAAGTTCTCCACGACGACATCGGCGGTTGCGACGAGCCGGCTAACCGCCTCGACCGCGGGCGCTGTTTTGAGATCGAGGACGATGCTCTTCTTCCCGGCATTGAGCTGTCCAAAGCTGGTGCTGGCGCCGTTGCGCAGCGGTGGGCGCGTGCGCATCATGTCGCCCTCCGGCGCCTCGATCTTGATCACCTCGGCGCCGAGATCGGCCAACAGCCGCGTGCAGTGCGGGCCCGCGATCGTGGTCGTGAAATCGAGCACGCGAAGGTGCTCCAGCGCTCCGGTCATCGTCGGTCTCCTGGTCGCTTAGCCGATCGAGCAAGGGTCGGGACAGCACACGGGCAATGTCAAGCCGCGAGCGACCGTGGCTCTGGATATCCGGCTTGCTTTTGCCGGAGTTCGGTGACAAGAGAGCCGCCGGCATTTGGAGGGAGGGTCAACATGGCGTTTCGGAACATACAAGCGGGAATGGCGACCTATCGCGGGCACGGAGGCGACCGCGGCGATGCCTATTATGCACACCCGGCCAATGCCGGGCCGCATCCCGGGGTGGTCGTGATCCACCACATGCCGGGTTGGGACGAATGGACGTGTGAGGTCGCCCGCAAATTCGCCCATCACGGCTATGCTGCCGTAGCGCCGAGCCTTTATTTCCGCGTCGGCGACGGTGCGGACGGGGCTGTGGTCGCCAAGGTGCGTGAGGGCGGCGGGGTTCCGGACGAGCAGATGCTCGGCGATGTGACCGGAGCCGTCGACTTCCTGCGCTCGCAACCGCATGCCAGCGGAAAGGTCGGGGTCATCGGCTTCTGCTCGGGCGGCCGGCAGACCTATCTGGTGGCGTGCAAGCTGTCGCACCTGGTCCAGGCCGCGGTCGATTGCTGGGGCGGCAATGTCGTTGTCGACGACAAGTCGCGGCTGACCAAGAACCAGCCTGTGGCGCCGATCGATCTGACCGAAGGGATCGATTGCCCGCTATTGGGTCTGTTCGGCAACGAAGACCCGAACCCGACGTCCGAACATGTCAACAAGACCGAGGCGGAACTGAAGAAGCACGGTAAGAACTACGAGTTCCACCGCTATGACGGCGCCGGCCACGCGTTCTTCGCTTGGTATCGCCCAAATTACCGCCCGGAGCAGGCGGTCGACGGCTGGCACAAGGTCTTTAATTTCTTTCATCGGCATCTCGGCGCTCCCCGCACCTAGTACCGGCTTGCCCGGCCGATGATCGAGCCGCGATCGTCGGCCTATGCGGCAAATCAACGGCTCGACCTCAGCGATGCGCTCGAGCCGGTTCTGGCATATGGACGGAGTAGCTGCCTGAAGCGATTGCAGAGGAGGTCAGATCCGGCGTCGATAGGTCCTGAACTCTCTCTCGGTCTTGGCGGGTGTGCCGGGATGCGCCACATAGGCAGGCGTGACGACACCGGGAAATGTGATGACAAAAGAAACCGCTGCGGTGCAGCTGGGTCGCGACTTTATCCGCGACATCATTGATGCCGATATTGCCGCTGGGCGCAACACCGAGATAGTGACCCGCTTTCCGCCGGAGCCCAACGGCTATCTCCACATCGGGCACGCCAAAGCGATCTGCCTGAATTTCGGCGTGGCGCAGGAATACGGCGGCCGCTGCCATTTGCGGTTCGACGATACCAACCCGATCAAGGAGGAGCAGGAGTACATCGATTCGATCAAGCGCGACGTGCGCTGGCTCGGCTTCGAGTGGGGGCCACACCTTTACTACGCGTCCGATTATTTCGAGCAACTCTATGACTGGGCCGAGCACCTGATCCGCACCGGCAAGGCTTATGTCGATGACCTGCCCGCCGAAGAGATGCGGGCGATGCGGGGCAGCCTGACCGAACCCGGGCGCAACAGCCCCTACCGCAACAGGTCAATAGATGAAAATCTTGATCTGTTCCGCCGTATGCGGGAAGGCGAGTTCCCCAACGGGGCGCGGGTGTTGCGGGCCAAGATCGACATGGCGGCCGGCAACATCAATTTGCGTGACCCGGTGCTTTATCGCATCCTGCATGCCGAGCATCCGCGCACCGGAACCAAATGGTGCATTTATCCGACTTACGACTTTGCGCACGGCCAGTCGGATGCGATCGAGGGCGTGACGCATTCGCTGTGCACGCTCGAATTCGAGGACCATCGTCCGCTCTATGATTGGCTGATCGAAAATCTGCCGGTGCCGTCGCGGCCGCGTCAGTACGAATTCGCTCGGCTCAACCTGAATTTCACTGTGCTGTCGAAACGTTTCCTGACCGAGCTGGTCCGGGAAGGCAGGGTGAACGGCTGGGACGATCCGCGGATGCCGACATTGGCGGCGCTGCGGCGCCGAGGCGTGCCGGCGGCTGCCATTCGTGATTTCGTCCGCTCGGTTGGGGTCGCACGGGCGCACAGTATTGTCGATGTCGCAATGTTCGAGCACGCGATCCGCGATTGCCTGAACAAGATCTCGCAGCGCCGGATGGGGGTGCTGCGCCCACTGAAGCTCGTAATCGACAATTATCCCGTTGGAGTTATCGAGGAGCTGGCGGCGGTCAACAATCCCGAGGACCCCGCCTCCGGTACGCGCCTCATTCCCTTCGGACGCGAGATCTACGTCGAAGCTGAGGATTTTATGGAATACCCATCCCGGAGCTTCTACCGGCTCTCGCCGGGGCGCGAGGTAAGACTGCGCTACGGCTATTTGGTCACCTGCCGCGAGGCCGTGAGAAATGCGGCTGGGGAGATCGTAGAGCTGATATGCACCTATGATCCGGCGACGCGCGGCGGCAATGCTCCCGACGGACGTAAGGTCAGGGCTACTTTGCATTGGGTCTCGGCAGCGCATGCCGTGCCGGCGGAAATCCGGCTCTACAACCCGCTCTTCAATGTGCCCGACCCGGGCGCAGGCGGCGATCTTCTCGCCGATCTCAATCCGCACTCACTCGAGATCTTGATCCACAGCCAGGTGGAGCCTGCACTGTCCGCTGCGGTGCGGGCAGAGGCGGTTCAGTTCGAGCGCCAAGGCTATTTCTGTGCCGATCTCGACAGCACCCCGAACCGCCTCATTTTCAACCGCACCGTCGGACTGCGCGACAGCTGGGCGAAGGCTCGGGCGAGCGGTGGTTGACGCCGGTAACAGAGCCGCCCGGAACAAATGCCGCCGAATAGCGGGTTTTTACCAGCTGTTTGATACACTGCCTATTACTCGGCAGGTGTAGTATGCCTCGTGGCGGTCCGGCCGGGACCTGAAACGCTGGCCCCGAACCGGCAAAGCCGGTGCGGGCCACTCATACAATAGCTTGCGGATAGGCAATCGCTTGCGGATAGGCCCGAGGGCCGGCTGGGAAGGACCGCGATGCCAACATGGAGCATAGTTTTGTTGAGTACGATCGGCGCGATCGTTCTGGCGACCGCTTTGGCAGTCGTTGAGGTGACGAACGCGCCGCGCTCCGAAATCGGAACGATCCTGATCCAGCATTTGCCGGTGCTCGCGGTCGGCGCCCTTGGCGTGTACGGCCTTGGCGCGATGTTGCTGACGACCATAAATTTTGTCGGCGGCATGATCTGGATGCGCCGCCATCTGGGCCGCGCCGCACTTGGCACAACGCTCGCCTGGCACGACTGGATCGCCGCGCTCGGCACAAATGGTTTCAAGCGACTTGCAACCCGCTCAGCGCAGGCCGGGCTGGGGACAGTGGATAGCACCGTCGTCGTCCCGGCGACTTTTGCCGCGGACCAGGCGAGGAGCCAGATCGCCCGGCGTCACTATGTTTGTTTGGCCCGAAGCCATTTCCTTAGTGTCCTGATCGTGCTCGCTGGAATAGTCGGACTCGGCTTAGCGCAAACCCATGGGGTCTTACCATTTCAAATCGGCGTCATCCCGACGGTATCCGCCATTTTGATCGTGGCCGGTCTGGTCCTCCTCGCCGCGCTCGGCAGGATTGCCATCGATGTCACAGCAGAGCCGTTGCTCGAAACTATTGCCCAGCTAACCGTCGAGCCCGACGAAATCCGCCTGCTGCGCCGTGTCGTATCGCTGCTCGAGGCGAATCGCGACAATCCGGTGAGGGATGACGGAATCGGCGAATTGCCGGCTCGATTTCCCGAACGGCTGGTCGCAGCCTTCGAGCAAGGACATCAATCCCTGCTCGATGCTGTCGGCCGGTGGTCGGAGATTACTCAAGCTCTCGAAGCCGGCATGCGCACATCGGTCGAGGCGTTCGAGACAACGATGCGCTCAGCCGCCGCCCAGCAGCGGCTCTCCGATGACAATAAAATTGCCGGTGCCATGTCGTTTCCGGAGCTGCAAGCCGCGATCGAGGAGCTAACGGCCGTGCTCCGCCGGTTGAGCGCGGCGCCGGAGGATATGGGGGAGGCGACCACTCTCGCCGCCCATGCCGTTCCCGCTCGCCGCAATGCGCCCGCGCCCGGGCTTGTTCGGGAACTGCGGAGCTTGCTGCAGGAGATCGATGCCGCGCGGTAGCGCAGCAATTTAGCTCCGCTTCAACTCCTGCAACAGCTTTTCCGCCTCGGCCTTGTCGGAGAACGACGCGCCGGAGCCGAGCAGGTTCTCGAGGGTCGCCTGAGCATCAGCCTGCCTGCCGACTCGATGAAGGGCGACCGCCAGGTGATATTGGATATCCGGATTGCCAGGAGCCGACAGGCTGGCGGCGCTCAGATAGTCAAGTGCCTTCTGCGCGTCGCCTTGAGCGAGCAGGATCCACCCCAGAGTATCGTCGATCTGCGGTACACGCGGAGAGGCCGCGGTGGCGCGCTCTGCCAGTCCGCGCGCTTTCAACAGGTCACCCTTTTGCTGATAAAGCCAAGCCAGATTGTTCAATGCCGCCGCGTCAGCCGGGTGGTCGGCACTAATGCGCGTGTATTCGTCGATTGCATTATCGTATTTTTTCTGCTCGAGGTAAATCGAGGCCAAAATGGAGCGAATCGCCAGATCCTTCGGTTCGATCTTCAAGCGGGAATTCAAGACGACCTCGGCCTTGCCGAGTTCGCCGGTCCGCGCATAGAGCCGGGACAACGCCCCGATGAGATTGTCCTCTGACGGCCGCGCAGCGACCGCCTTCTCGAGCAGCGTGACAGCGTCGGCGCTGCGTCCAGCCTTCTCCCATAACTCCGCCGAAACGATGTCATAAATCGGGTTCCCCGGATCCTCCTGGGCAAGTGCGCGCGCTTTTGCGAGACCCACCTCCAACCCGTCGATTTCCGCTTCGACTCGGATCAGGTCGCCCTTCAACTGGCTGTTCTTGGGAGCACGGGCGAGCGCGGTCTGCAAAACGGTTCTTTCTTGAGAAAAGTTCTTCGCCGAATTGAGCAAGGCAAGATAGCGCGATAGGACCGGCAGGGAATTGGGTACGAGTTCGTAGATACGTTTATAGGTGGCAGTCGCGCCTTCTTTGTCCCCCGTAGCTGTTTGAACCCGCCCTTTGGCCTCGAGAGCTTGGGCATTGGCCGGAAATCGCTCGGCGACATCGTTTGCTGCGGCCGCTGCATCCTTCCAGTTCTGCTGTGAGCCGTACAAGTTGACGAGCGCAATCTCGGGAGCCGGGTCATTCGGTGCCGCGGCGCGTGCGCGGTTGACGTAATCCAACGCCTCTGGCCAGTTCTTTTCCTTGGTTGCGACTTCGGCGAGGCCCAGTAAAGGTGCGGGATCGTTTGGCCTTTGCGAACTGAGCTCGTTGTAAATCTTCTTGGCATCTGCAATTTGCCCGGTGGCCAAGTATAGCGATGCCAGCTCCGTCCGTATCGCTGGATCCTTCGGATCAGCCTTCAGCCGGCTCACCAAAACTCCTTCTGCCTTGCCCAGATCTCCCGCGCGGCGGTAAAGCTTCGACAGCGTGATTATCAAGGCATCGTCCGACGGCTTCGCCGCGACAGTCTTCTCGAGCATGGCTATCGCGTCCGGCGTCCGTTCGGACTTATCATAGATTTCGGTCGCTACCAGGTAGTAGATGTTGCTATCGGGATCGTCCTTTGCGAAGGCTTGAGCCTTGGCGACTGCAGCGTCCACTCCGTTAATATTGCCTTCGATCCGGATCAGGTCGGCTTTCAAGGACGCGTTGCGAGGGTCACGGGCAATAGCGTCTTGCAACACACCGCGCGCCTCAACGAAATATTTGTTTTCGTTGAGCAAGGAGAGGTATCGAGACAGGATCGGGATCGAATTCGGCACCAGCTCGTGAGCCCGCTTAAAGCTGGACACCGCGCCGTCCATATCGCCGGCGCCGTACTGGGCACTACCTTGGGCTTCGAGGACCTTGACATCCCCCGGAAATTGCGACGCGAGTTCTGCCGCCACGCTCTTGGCGCTTTTCCAGTCCTGGCGAGATTCGTATAGGCTCATCAGCTTGAGCCCAGGTGACGCGTCATTTTTTGCCGCCGAACGCGCCCGGTTTATCGCGTCAGTCGCTTCCGGCCACTTTTTCTCGGAAATATAGATGTCCGAAAGCCCGAGAAGGGCTGTCACATCGTCAGCCTTCTTCGCGAGGAGGTCGGTATATACTTTTTTGGCATCGTCGATGCGGCCAGTCTCAACGTATAGCCGCGCGAGATCGCGAGTGGCCGCGGGGAACTCTGGGTTGATGGCGAGCGCGGCGCGGAACGAATTCTCGGCGGCCGAATAATCATGCTGGCTGACGCGGACTACCCCGAGCAAGGTAACGTAGAGCGGGTTCTTGGCGTCTCTTTTGACCAAAGAGCTGGCCACCTCGGCCGCCTTGTCGAGCCGCTTGGCACGCAGCTCGGACAATACGAGCGTCGGTCCGGCAACCGGCGCGCCGGCTTCGGTAGCGAACACTTGCTCGAGTGTGCTCAACCCCTGCTGTCCTTGCCCGATATCGATTTCCGAAATGCCGACCCGCGTTTTGATGGCAGGATCGTCGGGATTCAGAGCGGCAGCCTTTTCGAATTGCTGTAAAGCGAGATCCGGCTTGCCTTCCGCCATGTAAGCGTTGCCGAGAAGGGTCAGCGTCGCCGCGTCCGCCGGACCCTTGTCGACCATTGGTTTCAGATACTCGATCGCCCGGGATGGGGATCGCTGTTGCAGCGCGGCGTTGGCGATCAGCCGGGCCGCCCTTAGATCATCGGGAACGCGGTTAAGATATTTAGCCAATAGCGCTTCCGCCTGAGCGGATTGCCCAAGGGCCAGTTTCGTCGCGCCCTGCAGATAATAACCTGCCCAGAACACCGAGAAGGCGGGGCTGATGCGATCGAAAATGCGATCTGCCGCAGCGTAGTCCTGCTTTTTGGCAAGCTCCAATCCGCGAAGATAATTTGCCATGAAATTGTTGGGAGACGACTTGAGGATGGGATCCAGATCCTCGTCAGCCACCTTGTATTTGCCGAGCGCGATATTGACGTTGGCACGGCTCAAATGAGCCAGCATGTTTTTCGGATCAATTTTCAGCGCCTCGTCGAACAGGCGAACGGCGCCGTCTTGGTCGCCTTGAGTACGCAGCATCTCTCCCTTCACTTGAAGAGCTTCGGCCGACCGGGGATTGGCGGCGATCGCTTCATCGATAAACTTGCCAGCTTCCTCGGGTTTCGTTCCCGTAAACAGCCGTGCAAGCTGAATTTTGGGCCGGACGGCGGTGGGATCGAGCTTGACCGCTCCGCGAAGCAGATCTTCTGCCTTGTCCCGATCGCGCAGCCCGGCTTCCGCGGTACCGAGCGCGGTTCTGACCTTGCTCTCGAGCGCCGGAGCGCGATCGCCGGGCTTGACCAGGTCCAAGAGGTCCGCAAACTTCTCCTGACGCAACAAAGCGTCCATCAGCGCCGATATGTAGTCTGCCTCGTCGCCCTTGCGTTCGAGAGCAGCTCGTGCTTCGCGCTCGGCCGCTGCAGGGTCTGCGAGTTGCAAATAGATGTCGGCCAATCTGGCATGAAGAACCGGGTCTTGCGGCGTTTCGCGGATGGCGTTGCGCAGCTCGATTTCGGCAGCTTTGAGGTTCCCTTTCGCGACATATTGTTCGGCGTCCTTGACCGAGGCCGTGGAATCTTTGGCGTACGCGGCGGGACACGCGAATATGGCAACGGCACCGGCGAAAACTACCGAGCGCCATGGACAGCAGCTACGACCCTGGGGCATCGCCCTCTCCCTTTCCTTGCAAACCACCATCACGCTTCGAGGCCGATCCGGTGTTGCTGCATTAAATCGTAAAGCGTCGGCCGGCTGATCCCGAGCAGCTTTGCCGCTTTCGACAGATTGGAGCCGGCCCGGGCAAGAGCGAGTTGGAGCACCTCACGCTCGGCGCGGGCTCGGGCGGCCCGTATGCCAAGCGATTGCGGCTCTTCTTCTTGCGCCGAAAGGCCGAGATCGGAGGGCGAGAGCAGCGCGGTGTCAGCCATTACGACCGCGCGCTTCACACGATTTTCCAGCTCGCGGACATTGCCCGGCCAGGGATAGTCTTTGATTGCTGCAAGCGCCGCAGAGGTGAAGCCGCGAACCGGGCGGCCGTATTCTGAGGCGAACCGCCGGAGAAAGAAACTCGCCAGAACCACCGTGTCTCCAAGCCGCTCGCGAAGCGGGGGTACCCGCACCGTGACCTCATTCAGCCGGTAATAGAGGTCCTCGCGAAAGCGGCCCTCAGCCATCATCCGATCGAGGTCCTGGTTTGTTGCACAAACGATCCGAACGTCGACCTGTACCGGCTTTCGACCGCCAACACGCTCAACGATCTGGTCCTGCAAGAAGCGCAGCAATTTTACTTGCATCGGCAATGGCACATCGCCGATTTCGTCGAGAAACAGGGTGCCGCGATCGGCACTTTCGATTCTGCCGATGTTCTGCCTCAGAGCACCGGTGAAGGCGCCTTTTTCGTGACCGAAGAGCTCGCTTTCGAGCAAGGTCTCGGGAATGGCCGCGCAGTTGATCGGTATGAACGGCCCGCCGGACCGGCGGCTCATCTTATGCACCGCCTGAGCCAGCAGTTCCTTGCCGGTACCGCTCTCGCCCAGCAGCAATACTGTAACATTGGTCGGCGCTATCTTTTCCAGATTGCGCAGCACCCGCAGCATTTCCGGGCTGCTCGCGATGATGCCGTCGACTGGAGAGGTTTGAGCGACTTCGGCAAGGCGGCGGTTTTCGTCCTCGAGCTCAAACATTCGTTCCGCGCGGCCGACGATCAGCTGGAGCACGTCGATGTCGATCGGCTTTTGATAGAAGTCATAGGCGCCGAGAGCGATTGCCCGCAATGCGTGTTCGCGAGTTTCGTTGCCGGTCGCGATGACGACCTTTGTCGCCGGCGCAATCGCGAGAATTTCGGTCAACGTCGCCAGCCCCTCGGAGGCTCCGTCCGGATCGGGAGGCAATCCAAGATCGACGATGGCTACCGGAATCGGTTCCCTTTTGACGAAATCGATCGCCTGCTGGCGCGTTCCGGCCAGGAAGGATTTGTGGTCAGAAAAGGCCCAGCGCAATTGGCGCAGTAGCCCCGTGTCATCGTCGACGAGCAGCAAGGGTTTTGGGTTGGGCGGCATATCGTTCAGGTCACGGCAGAGGATCTTGCCGGCTCTCTCTCTGAGACCAGGGGTAGGATAATCCGCATTGTAGTGCCAAACCCTTTTTCAGATATTACCTCGAGATCACCGCCCGCCATGCGGATGAGCTCGCGGGTCTGAAAGGCCCCGATCCCATAACCGCCCGATTTTGTCGAGCGGAATGGCAGGAACAGCTCGTCACGAACGAACGCATCGTCCATCCCAGGACCATTATCTGTGACTTCGATCGAGAGCCGGGTTCCGAAACGGTGCGAGGAAATGATCACCCGATCGCCCGGACATGAAACATCCACCGCGTTTTGGACGAGATGGGTTAGAGCGGATCTGAGGCGCTCCGAGTCGATTGTCACCGCACAAGTGCCGATTTCGTCGCGGGCCTCGACCGCCACCGGAGCATCGGCGAACTCCGCGGCGACCGCGCTGACGACGAGGTTCGGGTCGAGCAGGCGAGCTGGGTGCGGTGCCGCATCGGCCTTCAATTGGCTGAGAAGATTGTTCATTCGTGCGACTGAATCTTCAACGGTGCTTAGCATATCTCGCTGAAACTCGGGGTCGCCGATATGCCTCGCCGCATTCGACACGATCAAATTGAGCTGACTCGCCAAATTCTTGATATCGTGGACTACGAAAGCGAAGCGCTTGCTGTATTCGGTCAGTAGCTCGGAATCGCGCAAAACCTTTGTCGAGCGCTCCTCGGCCAGATAACTGGCTGCTTGCCCACCAGCCGCGCGTAACAGATCGAACGCCTCCCAATCCGGGTTGATCGTGTGGGTTGCGCGATTGAGCACGACGAAGCCGATAATCTCACCGCGATGCGATAAAGGGACGGCCAACCACGCCGTTTCGGAAGCGATCGGCCACGTATTCTCTGCGGCTTCCAAGCTGCGGACTTGGACCCAACCGCCGTTACGGAACCCAAAAACGAACGGGTCATCGATCGGCACCTTGCGGTCGCCAGGGATGGGCTGCCTCCACGCCGATGTCGGATAATAGCCGACGCCGCGACTCAGCGACCATAGCACCCCGGCCGGGCTATCGACGAATTCGGCCAAGGCGCGGATGATCCTGACCGAGAGTTCCTCTCCAATCTTGGGCTCGGAGACCAACTCGATGAACTTCAGCCACTCGATACGGTAGTCATAGCGATGCGTATAAAAATTGCGCGAGATCAGAAATTTGAGCCGGCGGCGGATGCTCCCCGACGAGAGCACGGTGGCGAGGACAACAACGCTGCCGAACAACATCGCGAGTTGGAGGACCAGGCCCCACTCGCCGCCAAACCCGCGCAGCAGTACGGCGACGACGGCTACGGCAACAAGAAAGCAGCCGCTGGCAACCAAAGTCGCCGTGTGCAGAACGACTTGCCGGGACACGTGGATATCAACCCGCCACTCACGATTGCGGGCCATGGCCAAGGCCAGTAGGGGGGCCATGAACGCCGCGACGATCGGCCGGCCAAGCGCGAGACCGGGATCGACGCGGCCGCGGGTGATGAAGGCATCGGAAAACAGGAACAGTTCGTACGCGAACAACCCGCCGATCGCGACGCACAGCGGCCACACGTGCCATCGCCGTTCCGGCTCTGTATTGCGCCAGAAATTCTCGATCGTCAGCAGTCCAGCTACTCCAAGCCCGATGCGGATCAGCAGCTGCGACGTGTAGAGGGCCGCAGCATTCGGGCTGACGACCAGGATCCATACATCATCAATAATTGCTGCGAGGCAGAAGCCGATTGCCCCGAAGAGGTAGGCGCGCCCGAGACCGGAACCGTCACTGGCCCGTATGGTAACTAGCGCTACCGCGAACAACAGCCAAGCGGAAAGCCTTACGCTGTCGAAGGAGCTCAATACGGCGAGCGGTGCGGCCGCGGCGGTTGCACTTGCCCAGCTCAGCGAGGCGATACAGCAACCAAGGATCGCCACGCCGGTTCTGCTGGTGCGACCCTGCAAGACCATCAGCACGATCAGCGCGAGGAAGGCCAACGCGCATCCCGAGTACACTGTCTCCCTGACGAAAAAATCGAGATGCAAGTGCTTATCTCGCTCCCTGATTCCAGAAGATCACTCGCACAGTCTGTAGCAATATCAGAACGTCTAGAAAGAAGCTTCGGTTTTTTATGTAATAGAGATCGTAGGTCAACTTGTGGCGGGCATCTTCCGTCGAGGCGCCATAGGGAAAATTAATTTGCGCCCAGCCGGTGATCCCCGGCCTGACCCAGTGGCGCTCGGCATAATAGGGAATTGATTTGGCAAGATCGGCTACGAAAAAGGGGCGCTCCGGGCGGGGCCCAACAAAACTCATGTCTCCGCGCAAGACATTCAGGATCTGAGCGAGTTCGTCGATGCGAAGTTTACGGATAATCGCTCCCACCTGGGTAATACGGGGATCACACTTCGCGGCCCAACGAGGGCGGCCGTCGGTCTCGGCATCCAACCGCATGCTGCGGAATTTCAGAATCGTGAAAACGCGACCGTGCAATCCCACCCTTTCTTGACGGTAAAGGACCGGCCCAGGACTCTCGAGCTTGATCAAACAGGCCGTCAGAGCTAACAGTGGCAATGTCAGAGCCAGTAAACTCGAGCTCACCACAATGTCGAAGGCCCGTTTCAAAAACTCGTCGACCGGACCGCATCGGAATCCGTCCGAGTAAAAGAACCAACTCGGCTTCAGGGCTTCAAGGTCGACGGTCCTGGTCTCGCGTTCCCAAAAATCGAGGAACTCTGTCACCTTGATGCCGGCTAGTTTGCAGTGCAGCAGTTCGCGTACCGGCAGCCCGCGTCGATCATCGGCCGCCACTACGATTTCGGCGGCGCCAAGCCGGTAACCCATTTCCAAGAGGCCGTCGGTCTCGGCAGCCGACCAATCGAGGGTTTCCGCCCGAGACTGAGTGGTCCGGTCGGGCACGTCGACGAACGATACTGGGATGAAATGGTCGTTGTGCCCGGTCTCGACGAGCTTAGCGATGCGAGCCGCCTGAGTGCCATTGCCCAGAACGAGTACACGCCGTTTCAGCAGACCGCGCCCCAGCGTCACCGAGAAAGTTCCGCGCGTTACCGATACGCAGACCAGCCAGATCAGCGTCGCCTTTAGCGGAAAATTGACGAAATCGGTCAGTTGATCAAGGCCGTCGCGCCAATATGTTGCCGAAAATGAGACAAGCATCAACACAAGTACCGAGGCGACAACTATCTTGCTGAACAGGAGTCGGAAGTCTATAAAACTTTGTTGCCCGTACAACCCGACGGATAGCATCGCAGTCACAGTGGCAACGGATAATCCCGCCGAGAATTGCGCGCTGAAGGTGGAAGCCCCCAGGACAATGGGTGTCCCAACCTCTGAACTAGATAAGAGTTGGTAAAAGGCACCAGTGATCAACAAGGCATCCGATGATGCGAGAAGCACGACCGAAACCGGAACGAAATGTCGAAAGAGTCTGAGCTGCATTTCGAACTGGAACGTGTTAACGCTCGGCGCCACTAAACCGCCCGCCCGTGGCCAGCGTCATACCACTAATAATAGCAGGAGCAAGCGCAGCCGTCTAGTAGACTCGCACGGTTCTCTTGCGACTCTGAAGTGATTGCCCTGCAAAGAGAAGAGGATTCAGCTCTCTATCTTTTTAACCATAGAAGTGGAGGCAAATTGACGAGCGACACAATATGTGGCCTTTTGCGTCGGCGGAAAATCGCAATCCTGCTTTTTAACGTAATTAAATAGATGATCAAGCAGCGGGATGCGCACAGGCGATTATGGTCGCATGCTAGAAATTGTATGTGGACGAGTTCCCCCGAGGAGGCCGAGCCGCGGCGAAGGTAAGCCGAGATCGATCGTAATACCGCGCACACACTCAGCGGCTGCTGCCTACCGTTCCGTTATTCTCGACCGACAGGCCGACGAACCGACTCATCCCGTACCGGTTGAGCAGCAACAGCATGTTGCCTTGAGCCGCCGCCGGCTTTAATTGAGTTGCGGCATTCTCGGGGGTGGTTACCGGTTTTTGATCAACCGATACGATCACGTCACCGGGCTGAATCCCCAGATCGCCCGCCGGGCTCGCGACCTGACCGACCGCGACCCCGTTCAGGTCCTTTGGCACCTTCAATTCCTTGCGCAGCTGCGGATCGAGCGGGAACAGCTCCATGCCGAGCGCGTTAACGGCTTTGCCGTTACTGGGCTGCGCAGCCTCGGTTTCTGCTGAAGCCACGTTCTGCGGCATCTCGCCGATCGAGGCCTCGTCAGTCTTTTGTTTTCCGTCGCGTACAATCGTCAACTGGAGCTTGCTGCCGACCGGTGTGGACGCGACAAGGCGCGGGAGCTCATGCACGGTTTTTATGTCGTGACCGCCTGCGGCGGTGATCACGTCGCCTTGCTTGATGCCGGCCTGAGCGGCAGGGCCGTCCGGGGGACCGAGGCGACCAGCGCACCGGTCGGGTGTCGGGGTCGAGGCCAAGGCTCTTGGCTATTGCCGGCGTGACGTTCTGAATGGCTACGCCGAGCCATCCCCAGGTCACATGGCCGTGCTCCTTGAGCTGGACGACTACATGCTGGGCAATGTTCGAGGGGACGGCGAACCCGATCCCGACCGATCCGCCCGAAGGCGAATAAATTGCGGTATTGATGCCGATCACCTGGCCGTGAAGATTGAATGTCGGCCCGCCGGAGTTGCCGCGGTTGATCGGTGCGTCGATTTGCAGGAAATAGTCGGACGGGCCCTCGTTGACGTTGCGCCCGAGTGCGGAGATGATCCCGGCGGTCACCGAGCCGCCGAGACCGAACGGATTGCCGACCGCGACCACCCAATCCCCTACCTTGGCGTCATCGCGGTTTCCCCACGTCACGTAGGGAAGCTTTTGGTTGCTATCGATCTTGAGAAGGCCGATATCGGTCTTTTCGTCGCGGCCGATCACCTTGGCCATGCGCCGGGTGTTGTCCTGGAAGATTACTGTCACCTTGTCGGCGTTTGCGACGACATGGTTGTTGGTTACAATGTAGCCGGCAGGTCGATGATGAACCCGGAGCCGAGCGCCATGACTTTTTCCGCGGGATTGCGGGATCGGAACGGTTGTTCGAAAAAGCGCTTGAGGAACTGATCGAAAGGCGTGCCGCTCGGCCCGAGTGGCGAGGGCACTCTCGTTTCCTGTGTTTTCGTCGCCCGGAGTCGCTGCCTGTTCCTTCAACTCGACTGAAATGTTGACGACAGCTGGCATGACGCGCTCGACAAGCGGCGCGAGACTCGGCAGCGCAATGTCGATCTCGTTCTGGGTCTGCCGCGTGAGATTTGAGCCGCCCTTCGGAACGGTGTCGCCAGCCGATTGGGCACTACATAAGACGGGAGCGAGGATCAGAGCGACTCAGATCGCGGCTGTGAGGCTTCGTCGGATACGTTTGACCGTCATTTCAGGCCAACCCAGAAAGCAATTTGCAACTCACGAACTAGGACGCGCAACGGCCGCAAAAGGTTCCGGCCGGAACCGCTGCTCCCGTCTCCCAAGGCGGGACGTAATCAATTCCTGCGGAGATGCTTCAGCAGCCTCTCGCGCACATGCAGCGGTGCCACTATTTGCCAGGCACTAGCGTCGATTGGGCCGGTGGTGATGCACGAAGCCGGACCGCCTCGTCGTGCCGAAGACTAGAGAGCAACCCATGCGATTTCTCCGAACTATCGCGGCACGCCTAAAGTCGCTACGGCCGCCGCTTCCCTCAGCGATGCGTCGCCTCTTGCCGCAAAACGAGACGGACGGGCTCGACTCCTCGATCTATGGCTACATCCTGCACTACAGTCTGCGGGAACAAATTTATCTGGTTGTCGTCACTCTGCTCTCTTTTCCATTCCTTTATTATTCTCTGGATTTGCCGAAGCTGATTGTCAATCGTGCTATTTCCGGAAAGGAGTTCCCACAAAGCTTCCTCGGAACGGAATTTGATCAGATCCCTTATTTGCTGATCTTGTGTTGCATTTTTCTTGTTTTAGTTCTGATTAACGGCTGGTTCAAACTGCATCTCAACGTAAAGAAAGGACAAGTCGGCGAGCGCATGCTGCGCCGTCTGCGCTACCAGCTCTATGAGCGGGTGTTGCGGTTCCCGCTGCACCATTTCGATCGCACCGCGACCGGCCAGGTCATCGCCATGATGACCGGCGAGCTGGAGCCGATCGGCGGGTTCATCGGCGATGCTTTCGCCTTGCCGATCTCGCAGGGCGGCACCTTGCTGACGATTTTCGTCTTCATGTTTGTGCAGGATCCGATGCTCGGCGCTGCAGCGGTCGCGCTCTATCCTCTGCAGGGATATCTGATACCAAAGATGCAGCGCATCATTCGCCGCCTTGGGCGCGAGCGGGTGCGCAAGGTCCGCGTGCTTTCGGATCGCATCGCCGAGACGATTGCCGCGCGCAGCGAAATTCGTGCCAATGACGCCGCCGCCTATCAGCTGACCGACATCTCTCACCGGCTGGGCGAGATTTATGATATCAGGTTTGAAATCTACAATCGCAAGTTCTTTGTGAAATTTCTTAACAATCTGATCGGCAACATCACCCCATTTATGTTCTTCTTAATTGGTGGTTACTTTGTCATAAAAGGCCAGCTCTCTTGGGGCGCGCTGGTCGCCGTACTCGCCGCCTATAAAGAGCTGTCGTCACCGTGGAAGGAGTTGCTGGATTTTTATCAGAACCAACAGGATGTAGCGATCAAGTATGAGCAGGTTGTCGAGCAGTTCCAGGTTCCCGAGATGCTCGACAAACGCCTGCTGTTGGAGGAGCCGGAGCACACCGAGCCGTTAAGCGGCGAGGTTACCGCCAGCAACCTCGGGGTGACGGACAGCGACGGCATCCATCTGCTGGAGGCGGTCAGTTTCGATTTCCCTCTTGGTGCCGATGTAGCGATCGTCGGCCAGAGCAACAGCGGGAGAAATCTCGTGCCGCAGCTTTTTGCCCGGCTGGTCACCCCGACCAGCGGGCGCCTTGTCATCGGCGAAACCGACCTCAACAGCATACCGCTGGCGGTTACCGGCCGACGGATCGGTTATGTCGGCCCGATCACCTACCTCTTTTCGACTAGCGTAAGGGACAATCTGTTGCTCGGCTTGCGTCACCCGCCGAACCGGGTACCCGATGACGGCTCGGCCGGCGAACGGTCGCGCGCTCGAGAGATCGAGGAAGCCCGGATGTCGGGGAACATCGACTACGATATCGCTGCTGACTGGATAGATTATCAGCAGGCAGGAGTGGCCGATGCAGCCGAGCTGGAGTTGCGCATCGTCGAGGTCCTGCGTCTAGTCGACCTCGAAGAAGACGTTCACCTCTTCGGCTTGCGTGGTCGGCTCGATCCGGATCGCCAGCCGGATGCAGCGCAACGGGTCCTCGACGCGCGCCGTGTACTTGCCGAGCGTCTCGAAGCCGACAGTATTGCTCATCTGGTCGAGCGTTTCGACCCGGAACACTATAACACCAATTCGCCGGTTTCCGTCAATCTGCTGTTCGGCACACCGATCGGACCGGCCTTTGAAGGCGACGGGCTCGCCCGAAACACCTACGTTCAAGAGGTGCTCGACCAGGTCGGGCTCACTCACGACCTTCTCGAGGTCGGCGCCGGGGTGGCCCGGATGATGATCGAGTTGTTCACAGGTCTGCATCCCGAACACGTGTTGTTCGAGGAATTCTCCTTTATCAGTGCCGATGACCTGCCGCTCTTCGAGGGGATTCTCAAGCGGATGGAAATAGCCGGGGTCGAGAAGCTCCTGCAGCCCCCGCGAGAGCGTCTTCTATCGCTGGCGTTCAAACTGGTCGCCGCACGCGACCCGCTCGATCTGATCGACGAAAAGATGCAGCAGCGGATCTTGGACGCGCGGCGCGCCTTCGCCGCGGGGCTGCCGGAGGAGCTGCGGGGTTCGGTCGAGTTCTTCGACCCCGAGCGCTACAACGCGGCCGCCTCGGTGCAGGAGAATGTCCTCTTCGGCACGATCGTGCGCGGTGAGTCGGGCGGTCGCGAGCGTGTCCACGGCGTGATTACGGAGGTGCTCGACCAGCTCGGCTTGCGTCGCACGCTGATCGAGGTCGGGCTCGATTATCCGGTGGGTACCGGGGGTTCTCGCCTGTCGGAGGCGCAACGGCAGAAGCTAGCCATAGCCAGTGCGGTGCTAAAGCGCCCCGATCTGATGGCGCTCAACGATGCGACGGCAGTGCTCGACGGCGCAACGGAAACGGCTCTCCTCGAGCGGCTCAAGCTCGAGTTCGCCGATCGCAGCCTGGTGTGGAGTCTGCACCGCCCCCGCCTCGCCTCCGCCTTCGACCGAGTGCTGGTAATGGAGCACGGTCGCTTGGTCGATCAGGGGCCTCCAGCGGAGTTGGAAAAACCCGGCAGCCCGCTGGCACCGCTGTTGGCCGCAGAGTGATTTCCCGGGGGTCGGGTCTCCGGCATCAAGGTTGCCACCAGGAGAGTCGCGCAAAGCCCGACGGCAGCGAGGCCGAGGAACGCTGCCTCGCTTCCTAGATGGTCGGCAATCAAGCCGGTTGCCGTGGTGCTCAAAGTCGCGCCCCCTCCGATTGCGAGCCCGACCACCCCGAGCGCGGTCGTGTAGCCGCCGGTATCGCGCGTGATGTCGGCAACGATCAGCGGGGTCAGGACGCCAAGGGCTGCTGCGCTAAATCCGTCGAGCAGTTGGATTGAGACCATCAGATAGGGATCGGCGATGCCGGCAAACAGCATGCCGCGGATCGGCAACACCGCGAAGCCGAGCAGAAGGATCGGTCGGCGGCCCCAGCTTTCGGCGACTCGCCCTACCCAAGGGGAAATGACGGCTGTGACCGCCTGTGGCGCGACAATGCAAGCTGCGATCACCAATGACGCTTCGCTGCCGGCTCGTTTTGTCACCATCCCGGCGGCAATCGGCAGCATCGCCGCATTGGCAAGTTGGAACAGGCTGGCGCATGCAGCATAAGCGAGCAGCCTGCGGTCCCTAAGAAATTGCCATGACCAGCCGGCACTTTCGGGCTTCGACTTCGATGCCGGTCTCGGTCGGATTTTCGCCGAACAGAGATCCGCGCTTCGGATCATCTCGATCGCGGCCAACGCAGGGATGGCAAGCGCAGCGGTCAACAAAAAGACGGCACGCTCTCCAACCCAGTAGCCGAAGGTACCCATGAGGCCGGCAGCGAACGCGTTGCCGAGCGCCAAATATCGGGCGTTGCGACCGAGCCTTTCACCAAGGGCGGCGTGGCCGACCAGCGCGAGACTCAGTGCTGCGATCGCCGGGCCAAGGACCGAGCTGGCAAAAGCGTGCAGTACTTCCGCCGAGGCTATCGGCAACA
>Ga0210396_10001077_pt1 | contig 30889 bp, 29 predicted proteins | sample IncBWH17OmetaG_FD_155466 | JGI IMG/M metagenome (GOLD analysis project Ga0210396, IMG submission 155466) | Forest soil microbial communities from Barre Woods Harvard Forest LTER site, Petersham, Massachusetts, United States - Inc-BW-H-17-O ...
GCGCGTGGCCGAGAACTTATATCTGCGCAACGATTGGCGGGACACCATGTGTCTACGCATCCTGCAAAGCAAGCTCGGGCCCAGGGACAAATATGTCTATAGCGACAATGATTTCATCTTTATGGGGCTGATCGTGGAGGCGGTGACGGGCATGACGCTCGACGAGTATGTCAAGACCACGTTCTATGATCCGCTGGGTATGACATCATCCGGGTTCAGGCCGCGCGAGCGTTTTCCGTTGGGACGGATAGCGCCTACCGCCGATGAGCCCATCTTCCGCCGGCAGCTGATCCGCGGCGATGTCCATGATCCCGGCAGCGCGATGTTCGGCGGTGTGGCGGGACATGCCGGTTTGTTCAGCGATGCCTATGACCTGGCCATTCTCGCCCAGATGCTGCTGAATGGCGGCACCCTGAATGGACAGACCTTCTTCAAGCCTTCTACCATCGATTACTTCAGCGCGTATCACAGCGATTTCAGCCGCCGCGGGATCGGCTTCGATAAACCGGAAAAAGACAACGCCACGCGCAAAGAGCCGTATCCGTGTTTGTCTGCTTCGCCCGAGACCTACGGGCACACCGGGTTCACCGGCACCTGCGTGTGGATCGATCCCAAGTACGATCTCGTCTATATCTTTTTGTCCAATCGCGTCAACCCTGTCGAGAACAACCCCCTGCTCTCGCGGCTGAATATCCGCGGCCGCATCCAGGAGACGATTTATCAGTCCATGGGCATCGACCCGCACGCCAACACCAAGGCGCCTGCGCCCGCGTCCGAAAAGAAAAAGAAGCATCGCAAAAAGCGGTCGTAGAAAAGAAGATTTCTCTTTCGAATAATAAAAGTGTCGCTAGTTTTGCAGGCGGCACTTTTTTATTGAGGATAAATCGTGAGGTATGGAATGGGAGATATATGAACTGACGAATACAGATAACGGCCTTGGTTACTCATTTTATAGTGAAGGCCCGCGAGGACGAATTAAAAAAGGTGTACGTTTCCAATGGATGCGTGGATTGGGTAGTAGCACGTTCAATCTCGCGTTTGGCGATTTCACAGAGGGATCGGATTTGCTGGATGACAGATCGGTAAGTAATAATCAGGACCGCCTGAAAGTATTACACACTGTTGCGGTGTCAATAATGCGTTTCCTAAGGGATCACCCCAGGTCGATTATTCTGATCATACCCAACTCTTTAGCGCGGGCAAGATTATATCAAATGATGATATCGTCCGTTTGGACAGCTGTTGAACGACAGTATGAAGTTTACGGAAAGCACGGTTCCCATTGGATCCCTTTTGTCAAAAGATTGAATTACAGTGAGTTTCTTGTATACAAAAAAATTAGGTAAATTTATGAGCAATGTAAAGACTGCAAGTATGAAGGAACAAGAGGAACGCGATTTGAAATGGAGCAAATTTATGGAGTACATAGATTCGCATATAACGGTGGTTGATGAAAAACTATTCCGTGATGACGATCCTTTCCTGGTCAAAAAATTGGAGGACGCTTACAAGGTCTTAGAAGAAGCCCCGATCCCCGACTGGCTCGTCAGGAAAATGAATCAAGAGGAATAATTACCGCTTCTTTTTCGCAGCTGACTTTTTGGCCGCGGGGGGCTTGGTCGCCGCGCGAACCTTTGATGCCCGCGGCTTGCGCGCATCCGCTGGCGCGAGCTTCAACACCGGCAAGGCGTGATCGTCGGAGGCAGTCGCGGGATTTCCATAATGTTTTGCAAAGTATTTACAAGCCTGCTGCAACGGGCATTCCGGACACTTAGGCGAGCGGGCCACGCAGGTGTAACGGCCATGCAGGATCAGCCAATGATGCGCGATATGCACCTGACCGGTGGGGATGAACTCCAGCAATTGCTTTTCGGCGGCGAGCGGCGTCCTGGCATTCACCGTGAGACCGATACGCGCGGAGACGCGAAAGACATGCGTGTCTACCGCCATATTGGGTTGGTTGTCGACTACCGATGTGATGACATTGGCTGTTTTGCGGCCGACGCCGGGCAGCTGCACCAGCTCGTCGACGGTAAGGGGCACCTGGCCGTCGAATTTTTCCACCAGCATCCGGGCCATGCCGATAAGATGCTTTGTCTTGTTGTTGGGATAGGAGATGCTTTTGATCAGCGGGAATAAATCATCGAAGCTGGCCTTTGCCAGCGCATACACATCGGGATAACGCGCGAAGATCGCAGGAGTCGTCATATTGACGCGTTTGTCCGTACATTGCGCGGACAGGATCACCGCTACCAGTAACTGATAGGGACTGTCATAGAACAATTCAGTCTCGGCATCCGGGTTGTGTGTGCTGAAATAATCCAGTACGAATTGATAGCGTTCCCTCCTAGTCATAAGATTCAGTCATGCGACTGCAAAGGTACGCAAGAAGAGGTACTTTCCTTAATGATGCGGGATAGACTCCTGTACGGCAGTCTCTCGGGCGTAATTCATAACTCGCATGATAACTTCCATGCGGGGGGCTATAGTAACGGTATCTAACACGTTAGCGGAAGATCGTAAAACCTCCAATTTTTCGCGAAGCATAAAGTCCTCCTTTAGCGCAGCCTCTATCGCTAATGTCAACTCGGGGGAAGACTCTTTGTACAAATAAAGCAAAAGATCCTCCGGTGTAAAGAGTGTCATAGGCAAAACCATTTAATGTCCTAATATTTCCGAAGCAGTAAAAGTGAAACGTCCGGTATAAAAACGGGTTTTACATACTGTTATTGTCCGGTAACTTAATATTTGTTCATCCGGGGCGATCGCGACTGGCCGAACACGGGTTCGCCATTTCTTTAGCTATAAAGGGAGCGTTGATGCAACTGTGTGAATATCAATGCGAAGTGTTCGTCTTTGGATAAGGACGCTATCGCGTCTTTTGCTCGGTGCCATCATGGATCACAAAGAGGTCTTCATTGTCTCGCTTCATCAGATACTTTTCCCGGGCATATTTCTCGAGCAGTGCCGGGTTGGTCTTCAGCTGATCCAGCTCCTTTTGGGTAACTGCGATCTGCTGTTCAAAGTATTGCTTGCTTTTCTCCAGTTTCAGCAATTCAGCGTGCTCCCGGAAGTGACTCGTGATAAAGTCCCGGGTATCAAAGAACAATATCCATACAACAAAACCAACGGTCGTGAGGAAGTATTTGTTCTTTAACCAGGCTGGAATATGCGTTAAAAGCTTCATAAAACCGAATTGACAGCGGGTCGTAAAAACAAAGCGCCGTGGGCCAAAACTACCCACGGCACCTAAACTACAACTTATTTTTTGAATTTGATCCGTCCTTTGGGATAAATACCGGCGTCGCCCAGCTCCTCTTCGATCCGCAGCAGCTGATTGTATTTGGCCAGCCTGTCCGTCCTCGAGGCGCTGCCCGTCTTGATCTGACCGCAATTCAGGGCTACGGCGAGATCGGCGATGGTCGTGTCTTCGGTTTCCCCGCTCCGGTGCGACATGATCGTCGTATAGCCGTGAGTCTGAGCGAGTTGTACGGCATTGATCGTTTCCGTGACCGTGCCGATCTGGTTCACCTTGATGAGGATGCTGTTGGCAACACCCTTGTCGATACCCTTTTGAAGGATCCTGGTGTTGGTGACGAAAAGATCGTCCCCTACGAGCTGCACCTTATTGCCGAGCTTGTCGGTGAGCTTTTTCCAGCCGTCCCAATCTTCTTCGGCCATCCCGTCCTCGATGGAGATAATGGGATATTTGCTGACCCAGGAGGCCCAGTAGTCCACCATCTCATCGCTGGTGAGCTCCTTGCCGGTGCTCTTGTAGAATTTGTATTTGCCGTCTTTGTACATTTCGCTGCTGGCGGCATCCAGGGCAATGCCGATCTGGGAGCCTACTTTGTAACCGGCCGCTTCGATGGCTTGCAGCACCGTTTCGATGGCCTCTTCGTTGCTTTGGATATCGGGGGCAAAACCGCCTTCGTCGCCTACGTTGGTGCTATAGCCTTTTTTCTTGAGGACCGACTTCAGCATATGGAAGATCTCGACACCCCAACGCAGGCCTTCGCTGAAGGTCTCGGCGCCCACGGGTACGATCATATATTCCTGGTAGTCGATCTTGTTATCGGCATGTACACCGCCATTGAGGATATTCATCAACGGCATCGGCAACACCGTGCTGTTGACACCGCCCAGGTAACGATACAGGGGCAGCTTGCTTTCCTTGGCGGCTGCTTTGGCCACCGCCATGCTCACGGCCAGCAGGGCATTGGCGCCCAGCTTTCCTTTATTGTCGGTCCCGTCCATTTCGATGAGCCGGGCATCGAGGCTGGCCTGCTCGTTCACGGGGAAGCCGATAAGCTGATCGGCGATGATATCGTTGACATTGGCAACGGCTTTCAATACTCCTTTACCGCCAAAGACCTGTTTATCTCCATCCCGCAGCTCCACGGCTTCGTGGATACCCGTGGAAGCGCCGCTGGGTACGGCGGCCCGGCCGCGATGATTGTTTTCCGTTACGACGTCGACCTCGACGGTGGGATTGCCCCGGCTGTCCAGGATCTGTCTTGCATGAATGTCGGCAATGTAGCTCATGAGATTGGTAGTTTAATTCTTATTTGGTCAAGCTCCGGAAAATGGCTTCCAGGCTTTGATTTTCGCTTTGCAAAGTAAGTATGTTCCAATTGTTCTGCAAAGCCAGCTCGAGCAATTGTTTTTTAACTTCATCGGGGGCGGGTGTCTGTAACTCCCACTCCTGCTCGTTGAGCCGGCTGACCTTGTCCACCTGTTTTAGCTGTTCCAGTTTAGCTGGTTCCAGCGGCTCGCGAAAGCCCACGCGGATAGTGGTATTTCCACCACGGCCTTCCTGCCGGAGCGCGCTTAGTGTGCTATCGGCGACCAGCCTGCCTTTGTTGATGATCACCACACGGTCGCAGAGGGCCTCGACTTCCTGCAGGATATGCGAAGAGAACAATACGGTCTTGTCTTTACCGAGGCTTCGGATGACCTCCCTGATCTCGATGATCTGGTTAGGATCCAGCCCGCTGGTAGGTTCATCCAGGATCAGCACCTCGGGATCATGGAGCAGTGCGGCCGCCAGCCCGACACGCTGTTTATAGCCCTTTGAGAGCTGTCCCAGCTTTTTTTTGCTTTCCGGGGTCAGCCCTACCAGGTCGATCACTGCGTCGATACGGGTCTTTTTGTCGGGGACATGATGCACATCGGCGATAAAATCGAGGTATTCCCGGACATACATGTCCGGATAGAGCGGATTGGCTTCCGGCAGATAGCCGATCTTTTTTTTCGTTTCCAGCGGCTGTTCGTTCACCGAGAGGCCGCAAACCCGGGCCTCGCCGCTGTCCTGACCCAGATAGCCCGTGAGGATCTTCATCGTCGTGGATTTGCCGGCGCCATTAGGACCCAGAAACCCGACGATCTCTCCTTTTCCGACCTTAAAAGAGATGGTATCTACCGCCTTTTGCCCGCCATAGGTCTTGACGAGCTCCTTGATTTCAATAGACATCAGATGGATTTTATGTGCGGAACAGCTTTTGGCTGTCCGGACGCGAAGGTAGCGTTTTACGCCTTTTCCGCTCCATCATATTCACCCTTCACCGCATAATATCCGAACAACACCAGCCCTACGGCGATCGGGATAAAAACGGCGATAAAAACACCCCACTGGATCTTTGTATTCGTAGCTGGATTTTTGGCGATCTCGGCGGCCCCGGTGCGGACCAGGTAGAAAAGGACCAGCGGCCCCAGGGCGATCCATACGATACCGAGTATTCTTTTGAGGATATTCATAGTCCTGTTTTTTGGCGGCGGCCCGGCGGCCCGCCGGGTTAGTTTTCGAATTCGAGGTTTTGCGACCGGTTAGGAATATAGACGGCTCCGATGACCAGGCATACCGCCGCTACCCCAATGGGATACCATAGCCCCACCAGCTTATCGCCGGTATAGATGGTGGTCAGCAGGGTCGCGATGAACGGCGTCATTCCGCCAAAGATGCCGTTGCCGATATGATAAGGCAGGGACATCGAGGTATACCGGATGCGTGTGGGGAACAGCTCTACGAGGAAGGCCGCGATGGGCCCATAGACCATCGTGACATAGAAGACCATCAGAAACAGGATGCCCACCATCTTCCAGTAATCGGCGCCGCTGACGGTCCGGCTCATCGTGGTCACAGGCTTGGTGGTAGGGGCTTTACCGCTGGCGTACACGGTGTCTTTTGACGTCTCCGTGACGATGAGGCCGCCATCATAATGCGAGATGGTGTTCGACGTATGGAGGACGTCTTTGGTCTTGCCGATAAAGGATACGGTGGAGAGGATCTCCTTTTGAGCCACGAGCTCGGTGCGACTTTCGGTGCCCGGGATCGTCAACAGCTGCCGGAACAGATAGGGATAGGTCACGATGGCCAGCAACATGCCGCCCAGCATGATCCACTTGCGGCCTACGCGGTCGCTCCAGGAGCCGAACAGCACAAAGAACGGCGTGGCGAACAGAATAGCCAGCAGGAGCATGGTCTTCGACTGGTCGAAATCGATCTTACACACCGTCTCCAGGAAACTTTGCGCATAGAACTGACCGGCATAGAAAACCACCCCCTGCCCCATGGTAGCGCCAAAGAGGGCCAGCAGGACGATCTTCAGATTGGTTTTGCGGCCAAAACTTTCGGTGAGGGGGTTGACGGAAAGTTTCCCTTCGCTCTTCAGCCGCTGGAAAAGCGGCGACTCCTTCATTTTAAGCCGGATATACACGGAGATGGCTACCAGCACGATGGAGATCAGGAAGGGGATACGCCAGCCCCAGCTGTTGAATTTTTCGACACTTCTGGCGGGATCGGGGTCGAGGCCATGTCGCACGAGAAGGATAACGCCCAGGCTTACGAACAGACCCACGGTGGCCGTAGCCTGTATCCAGGAGGTATAAAGACCCCGCCGGTGGTCGGGGGCGTGCTCGGCGACATAGGTGGCGGCGCCGCCATATTCCCCGCCCAGCGCCAGCCCCTGCAGCAGCCGGAGCAGCAAGACCAGCAGGGGGGCGGCAAAACCGATCTGCGCATAACCGGGGATCAGCCCGATGGCAAAAGTCGACCCACCCATGATGATCAGGGTGAGCAGGAAGGTGTATTTGCGCCCGATGAGATCGCCCAGCCGGCCAAAGACCAGCGCCCCGAAGGGGCGGACGACAAAACCCGCAGCAAAAGTCGCCAGCGTCGACAGTAGCGCCGCCCCAGGGTTCGAATGCGGATAGAACTGGCTGGCGATCACCGTCGCCAGGCTGCCGTAAATATAAAAGTCATACCATTCGATGAGGGTTCCTACCGAAGAGGCAACGATGATTTTACGGATGTCACTCGCAGGGAAAGAGTTAGATGGCATAGCGGTCGAAGTTATAGTTTTTTGGTCTACATTTACGACTCAAATTTCATTTGATTTATGAGCGATTATCCCTATCAGATCCGGTCCCTCGAGCAATATAAGTCCGAATATAGAAAAAGCATCGAAGACCCGGAAGGATTTTGGGCAGGTATTGCCGACCATTTTCTGTGGCGCCGGCGCTGGGACAAGGTACTCGAGTGGAATTTTACCGAGCCGAAGGTGCGTTGGTTCAATGGCGGACAATTGAATATCACGGAGAACTGCCTGGACCGCCATCTGGCGGATAAGGGGGATAAGCCCGCCATCATCTGGGAGCCTAATAACCCGGAAGAGCATTATCGCATCCTTACCTATAAAGAGCTGCATTTTAAGGTCTGTCAGTTCGCCAATGTGCTCAGGAACAACGGCGCGAAAAAAGGCGACCGGGTTTGTATCTATATGCCGATGGTACCCGAGCTGGCCATCGCCGTGCTGGCCTGCGCCCGGATCGGGGTCATCCATTCCGTGGTCTTCGGCGGGTTCTCTGCTCAGAGTATTGCGGACAGGATCCAGGACGCCCAGTGCAACCTGGTGATCACCTCGGACGGCGCCTTCCGCGGCGGCAAGGAGATCCCGCTGAAATCCGTGATCGACGACGCGCTGGTGCAATGCCCCTCCGTTAAAAAAGTGATCGTTTTGACCCGCACCCGCGTCCCCGTGAGCATGATCAAGGGCCGCGACGTATGGTGGGAAGACGAGATCCGCAGGGTCGAAACGCAGGGTAACCCCGCCTGTCCGGTCGAGGTGATGGACGCCGAAGACCTGCTGTTCATCCTTTATACCTCCGGCTCCACCGGTAAACCCAAAGGGGTCGTGCATACCTGTGGCGGCTACATGGTCTATACCAATTATAGCTTTGTCAATGTTTTCCAATACCAGCCCGGCGATGTGTATTTCTGTACCGCCGACATCGGCTGGATCACGGGGCACAGCTATATCGTCTATGGCCCGCTGAGCGCGGGCGCTACCACGGTATTGTTTGAAGGCATCCCCACCTATCCCGATGCAGGCCGGTTTTGGGATGTCGTAGACAAGTTCAAGGTCAATATCCTGTATACGGCGCCTACGGCCATCCGCAGCCTCATGGGTTTCGGGCTCGACTTCGTGAAAAACAAGGACCTCGCTTCGCTGAGGGTGCTTGGTACGGTAGGCGAACCCATCAACGAGGAGGCCTGGCATTGGTATCACGAAAATATCGGCAAGGGCCGCTGCCCTATCGTGGACACCTGGTGGCAAACGGAGACCGGCGGTATCCTGATCTCCAATCTGGCCGGCGTGACGCCCGAGAAACCGGCGCATGCTACCCTCCCCCTGCCCGGTGTTCAGCCCGTGCTGGTGGATGAGAAAGGCGAGGAACTGGAAGGCAATGGCGTCAGCGGCAACCTATGCATCAGATTCCCCTGGCCTTCCATCATCCGGACGACCTATGGCGACCACGAACGTTGCCGCACGACGTATTTTGCTACCTATCCCAATTTGTACTTTACCGGCGACGGCGCCCTGCGCGATGCCGACGGCAATTACCGCATCACGGGCCGTGTCGACGACGTGCTCAACGTCAGCGGTCATCGCATTGGTACGGCCGAAGTAGAGAACGCCATCAATATGCATACGGGTGTCGTGGAAAGTGCGGTGGTGGGTTATCCGCACGACATCAAAGGACAGGGCATCTATGCGTATGTGATCTTCAGCGGCAGTAACCAGGAGGAGGACGCCATCCGCAAAGGGATCATTCAAACCGTGGCCCGCATCATCGGACCGATCGCCAAGCCGGACAAGATCCAGCTCGTCAGCGGTCTGCCCAAGACACGCAGCGGGAAGATCATGCGGCGCATCCTGCGGAAGATCGCCGAAGGCGAATTACAAAACATCGGGGATACGACCACCTTGCTGGATCCGGCCGTGGTCGAAGAGATAAAGAATGGGCGGCTTTAATGCTGTATGATCACCTTCGTGCCCACGGGCGCGATCCTGTACACTTCCTCCATATCCTCATTCTTTAGCGAGACGCAGCCATTGGTCCACATCTGGTAAGCATCCACGGCATGGTCATCGTGCGGCCAGGTGCCATGGATCGCGATACCATCGCCGAGCTTCGCATTTTTGGGGACTAGGCCCTGGGCTTTCCGCTCGTTGAACTTCTCGATATCCACGGGGGTAGGATAGTCCAGGTCCATGATCTCGTGCCATTTCTCGTGGGGCCGTTTCGAGACGATATGAAACGTGCCTTCGGGCGTTTTTCGGTCACCCTGCACCATTTTGTCATCCAGCGATTTACTTCCGAATACGGCCGGATACGTGGCATACCAGCCGTCTTTGTCGTACACCTGCAGCTCGAAGTTGCTTTTGATGACGACGATATAGACGTCGCCGTCGACGGTATGATGAAAAAATCGTTTGCTGGAGCTGCGGTGATGCGCGTCGCGGAAGGAGAAGAGCGTGAATATGAACAAACTACCCAGGATCAGCCTGGAGGCGCCGGAGGCGCCTCGTCCGCCAGGACAGACATCAACGATGGTACGGAAAATGCTTTTGTTTTCACCGGAAAGCATTTTCCGGACCTTTACACGCGGAGTCATAATACGGCTATTTAATCTAAGATCAACGGCAGCCGCCCCGGGTTTATTTTGATGTGAAAAACTTTTAACAATCGGTTCGCTCAGCCAGGGCCAATCGGCGAATCGGGAGCGCCTGCCGACGGCAGATCGATGTCCCGCCCGGTGCGATCCGTCCTCCGGGGTAGCCTTCTACCAATTCCCGAACCGCAACCCAATGGTATAAGGGACCTGATCGAGCCCCCTGTTCCAAATGGTCTTGGTGGCATAGCTGCCGTATAGCGAGACCCAGTAGCCCAGCTGGAGCTCGCCGATATACGAGATCTTCCAGGGGTCGAGGTCGAAGTCGTTGTAGGTCTTTTGTTTACCCTCCGCGCCGCTCTTGAATTTCTCCCGCGAAGAATACCGGTAGCCAAAGCTCGCGCCCGCGCTGAGGCCCCAGGGATGGTGGCGATGCGGCGTGAAATTGAAGTTCAGCATCACGGGAACGGTGACAAAATCTTCCGCCAGCTTATTCTTGGAATAGTTGATCGTATCCATGATCACCCTGGTAGGATTGGTGAGGAAACGGATATTTTCCTCATACCGGTAGTTGTTGAGCTCGATGCCAAGGCCATATTTCAGGTTCACGACATGTTTGATGAGGTTGAGCCGTTGCATAAAGATCCAGATATTTACGTCCACCGATTTACCGTTGTTGAGTTTGAACCAGTCCTTGGTGGCGCCCGGTGCGAACTGCTGCGCCGCGGCGGAGGTATAAACGGTCTTATCGTTGTAGTTCGTGAAGCCGAGATCCAGGATGCCCCAGGTCGTGCTGATATTGGAGGGCCGGTAGCTGCGGTCAGGCCGCCGGCTTTTGATGCGCACATAGGGGTCGGTGGAGCGTTCCCCCGGGCCGTTGCGGATGATCAGGAGATTGCCGACCCGCAGGGTGTCGCCACCGGGATGCCAGGTGTCTTGTTTAGTTGTCGTGTCGGACTGTGCCTGGGCGAAGAATGCAATACATAAGCCTGCCGTGAGTAATATTACCCGGTTCATAAAAAGAATTTTTTGTCCGTCGTGAATTAATGTTTGCCCTTCGGGCTAACGGCCTCCGGCCGTTTCGTTATTTTAAAGCCACCTGAAAGACGCTTATCGATACCTGCCGCTGTCCGTCGTCATCCCGTTCCGCCGTTTTCCCAAAAGCGCGGGTGACTCTCCGGAAGAGACCACGCAATTTTGTTTTCCCGGTCGCGGGTGGTAGGTTGTCGGCCATATCGCCGTTCCCTTCTCCCTGCGCTTCTTTGAGCAGGGCCTGGGTGGCAAAAGAAGACTGCTCTTTGGGGATATTCACGGCCGCCACCGTGGTTGCAGGTGCGGCTGCTTTTTCCGTCCGCGAAGGCGTCGTCGGATTCGAAGACGTCACCGGATTCGAAGAGGTCACCGGATTCGCAGAGGTCGTCAGATTCGCAGAGGTCGTTATCGGATCCGTCGAAGTCATCGTATTCACCGGGTTCGTGACCGCCAGCGCCGTCAACCTGCTACCGGTGTCGGCGACCGGCGCCGCTCCCGCTACTGCCGGCGCCGGCAGTGTTGGTGTTTTAGAAGGGCTCGTCGTTTTGCCCTTGCCAGGCGTCGATGATGCCGCATAGCCGGCGTCGGTCGTTCCCGATGCGTCGGTGTTGTCCGTTGATCCGGTCTCCATCCGCACAGCTTCGTCTTTCTTTCCAGAATATAACGGCGATGTGGCAGCTGGAGTTACAGCCCGCACCTGTTTTTTTATGGAACTACCCGGGGCCGTAGCCGCTACGCCGGGTAAAACAGCGTTCTTTCGCCCGCGCGGCAATGCAAGGAATACAACAGCCGCGAGTACCGCCGCCGCAACACCTGCCTGCAGCCAGGGTCTCGTCACTACACCCGCCTGTAACCACGGCATCAACACCACGCGTCTGCGTTTCACCGGACGATACAGACTCTCCTTATCCGGGAAAACGACGGCGGGATCTGGATGGCTAACGGTCATATGCAGCCGCTCCATCTCCAGCTCCAGACGAGGATGCTCACGGGCCAGCTCTTCCACCGTTTTTCTGCCGGCATCGTCCAGCTCGCCGTCTACATATAACAGGAACGATTCCTCGTATTGCAGCAGGCTGTCCTTGTGGGGGAAAACGGCGTCGTCCGCCGGATCGAGACGGCATTGGAGCAAAGCCTCCAGTTCTTCTCCGAGATCGGGATGCGCGGCAACGAAGCGTTCCACGGCCAGCCGCGTCTCCGCCGGCAATTCGTTGTCGACGTATGATAGAAAGAATTCTTCGTAATTTTCTCTGGTGATCATCGTGTCTAAATTAAATTTTCGACCTTGACCAGGTAATTTTTTAATTGAATACGCGCCCGGTGCAGGTATACCTTCACCTGGCTTTCGTTGAGCCCCGTGATCTCACCGATCTCGCTATAGGAATACCCTTCGTAATCCTTGAGCAGGACGAGCGAACGCTGCGTCTCGTTGAGCCGGGACAGGGCTTCTTCCAATACTTTTTTCAGCTGGTGAACCGGTGCGGCGGCAATCCTGGCATCTTCCCGGAACTCCTCGCGGAGCTGCACGCGTTTCACCTTCCGCAGGTGGTCGATCATCTGGTGATAGGCGATGGTAAAAAGATAGGATTTGCTTTTTTCCGCCGCCACTCCCTCCCTGTTCTTCCAGAGTTTTTCGAATGCCGATTGCACCACGTCGCGCGCGTCCTCTTCCTGTCGCAGGTTTTTGAGGATGAAGCGGTACACGTTATCCGCGTAAAGCCGTACACATTCGTTGTATTCGTTCTCTGTCATAAGCAGGTCGTCATCGGACCTTATCCGTAATACGTTGATGAAAGGCAAACAGTTACAGCCAGGCAAAAAAAAACTGCCGCCGGTCCGGGGGGATCTTGAACGACGGGAGAAATTAGGAAAAAAAGGGAATTGCCGGGTGTGATCGCTGGAAAACAGACTCGATCATCGGCTGGAGATAAGGAGGTTACCGGCTGGAAACTAACAGGTTATGCGTCAGGGATTCCAGGAGAATGATCTCGGATTTCGCCTTGTTGCCGCCGCATTTGCCGCTTTCATTGCAGGGCTCTTCGGCCTTGGCCGAGCGTGCCCGGACATAAGAAAAAAGCAGAACACTCATGGAGGCCATGAGGACCACGATGAACAACCGGAAGTAGATACTGCGTTTCATACTGTTTAGTGCTTACTTTCCTGGACGAAATTACACATAAATTTGTTACAGCCGGACAAAAAAATGGGCCCGCTCTAACAGATGATGGGTCAACTACTTACCTTTGGCGCCTCAAAACCGTGAGGAAAAACTCAAAAAAACATCGCTATGAACGCCTCCTTTGTGAAACGCATCGCCGCCGAGCTGGAAGAGATCAAAGCCGCCGGCCTGTTTAAAACGGAACGGATCATCGCCAGCCCCCAGGGCGCCGAGATCACGGTGAACGGCAAACAGGTGCTTAATTTCTGCGCTAACAACTATCTTGGGTTGTCCTCGCATCCCAAGGTCATCGAGGCTGCCCATAAAACCATCGATCACCGGGGTTACGGCATGAGCAGTGTCCGTTTTATCTGCGGGACACAGGATATCCACCGGGAGCTGGAGCAAAAGATCGCCACCTTCCTCGGCACCGAAGACTCCATTCTCTATGCCGCCGCCTTCGACGCCAATGGCGGGATCTTCGAACCGCTGTTCGGCGATCAGGACGCCATCATCTCCGATGAGCTGAACCATGCGTCCATCATCGACGGCGTCCGCCTCTGCAAGGCCCGCCGGCTTCGCTATAAACACAATACCATGGCCGATCTGGAAGAGCAGCTCAAGGCCGCGCAGGATGCCCGGAGCCGGATCATCGTGACGGATGGGTCCTTCAGCATGGACGGCACCATCGCCCAGCTCGATAAGATCTGCGACCTTGCGGACAGGTACGATGCCATCGTGATGATCGACGAAAGTCATTCCTCCGGCTTCCTGGGTAAAACGGGCCGTGGCACGCATGAACATTGCGGAGTCATGGGCCGCATCGATCTCATCACCGGCACCCTGGGCAAGGCCCTCGGCGGCGCCAGCGGCGGCTTCACCAGCGGAAAGAAAGCCATCATCGAGCTGCTGCGTCAGCGTAGCCGGCCTTATCTTTTCTCCAATAGCCTGGCGCCTTCGATCACCGGCGCCTCCATCGCCGTGCTGGATATGCTCAGCGAGACCACCGCGTTGCGGGACAAGCTGGAATACAACACCCACTACTTCCGGTCGAAGATGACGGAAGCCGGTTTCGATATCAAACCGGGCGTGCATCCTATCGTCCCCATTATGCTCTACGATGCGGTGGTGGCGCAGAATTTCGCCGCGCGGCTACTGGAGGAAGACATCTATGTCATCGGCTTCTTTTTCCCGGTGGTCGCAAAAGGACAGGCGCGTATCCGCGTCCAGCTCAGCGCCGCACACGAGCAAAAGCACCTGGACAAGGCCATCGCCGCCTTTGTAAAAGTTGGAAAGGAATTGGGCGTCGTGAAGAAATAACTCACAACGCGGCGATCATGCTGATCTCCACATTGGCATTCTTGGGCAGCCCTTTCACCGCAAAAGTTTCCCTGGCGGGGAAATTCCCCGTGAAGTATTTCCCATAGACCGTGTTGACTTCGGCGAACATCGACATGTCGCTGAGCAGGATCGTCGTCTTGACCACCTGCTCGAAACCGATGCCGGCGTCGGTGAGGATCGCCCGCAGGTTATGCATTACCTGGTGCGTTTCGGCGATGATGTCCGAGGCGACAATGCTTCCGCTGGCAGGATCGATGGGGATCTGCCCGGAGATGAAAAGGAGATTACCGGCCTTGACAGCCTGGCTGTAGGGCCCTATGGGGGCTGGGGCATTGGGGGTATTGATGATCTTGGTATCCATATGCGAACAAATATCGACCTTTGTCCGCATATGACCATTGCCGCCATTACTCAAAGGCATACAGATAAAGACTTACCTTCTCTCTTTCCCGGCGCGGAGATTCGGTGGATGAACAATGTGCCCGCCCAACCCGAACCCGAAATAGCGGCCTACGTCGACCTGGATTTTGTGTGTGACGCGACACGCGTGGAGCAATTGAGCCGCCTGCTGCCCGCGCTGGTCTTCGTGAATGCCGTGACACCGACGTTACAGGAGATCGGCCACCCTTTTGTCCGCATCAATGCATGGCCCGGTTTTGCGACCCGGAAGATGCATGAGCTGGTGACACCCGACGAAGCAACGAAGCAACGATTGGCTACGTTTTATAGTCAGTTGGACTGCGACTACCGGCTGACACCCGATGTCCCCGGCATGATCAGCGCCAGGGTGGTAGCCGGTATCATCAACGAAGCCTGGTATGCCTGGGAAGAAAAAGTGAGCACCAGGGAAGAGATCGATACGGCCATGCGGCTCGGAACGAATTATCCCCTGGGTCCCTTCGAGTGGGGTGAACGCATCGGACTGGAGCAGGTCGCCGGTCTGCTCCGGTCATTGAGCTTGACGGATCCCCGGTATATGCCGGCAAAGGCGCTGGCGGACGCGGTCGCAGGACTGCCGAAGAAATTAAAATGTGATTAAAAATTATAATGTAAAAAATTCCGGTGATGGCGTTGATTTTAAGTATTGACACAGCGATGGCGAAAGCCGGTATCTGTTTGTCAAAAGATGGAGTGGCCTTGTCCATCCTCGAGAATACCGAACAAAAAGAGCATGCGGCCTGGCTGCACCAGGCGGTGCAGGAGATCATGCAGGCTACAGGTCATCGGCCAGGCGATCTGCAGGCGGTCGCGGTGACTGCGGGCCCCGGATCCTATACGGGCTTGCGCGTTGGAATGGCCGCTGCCAAAGGGTTTTGCTATGCTTTGAACATTCCGTTGATCGCCGAAGACACCTTGAAAGTAATGGCCTTTGCCGCCAAAGATCAGGTGCCGGAAACCGACTTGCTGTGCCCGATGATCGATGCGCGACGCATGGAAGTCTTCACCGCGCTTTATCGACACGACATGACGCCCTTGTTGCCATCTACCGCCATGGTCGTCGATGAAAAATCCTTTTCTACCTGGCTGCCAGACAATAAGGTGTCGTTCTTTGGCGATGGCGCCGATAAGTGTAAACCTATAATTACGGCGCCCAGCGCGCATTTCGTAACGGTCAACTATCATGCCGGGTATCTGGGGATTATAGCTTTTTTACGATATTTGCAGGGTGAATTCACCGGTGTGGCATACAGTGAGCCCGCTTATACCAAAGAATTCTACACTCATACAAGAAAATGACTATATCATCATATAGCTGGATTTAGCCATTTTTTTTCAACCAGTTGATCCTAAATTTGCCCGTACCTGTCGTTTGTCACGTATCTTCTTGAAATCCTTAAAACGGTAATCGCTCATGAGCTTAACGATGAACAATAATAGCTATTGGATGGTAGTAAATGCAGAGGGCTCCGATGGCGCTCCTGTGAAGGTTGATTTTTTGAATCTGAAGAAAGGAGCCCTGATTTTAAGAGCACTGAACCACAAATTGCGCCAACAGATCATCCGCCTTCTGGATGAGAACAAAAAACTCACCGTCACCGAAATTTATGTCCACCTGCGCCTGGAGCAATCTGTTGCTTCACAACATCTTGCCATCCTGCGCCGCGCTGGTATCGTAAAAACCCAGCGGGACGGAAAGTTTATCTATTACATCATCAACCATGACCGCCTTAGCGAGATCATGAAGTGTGTTGACGAATTGATAGATTAATACGAACTTTGCCAAATGTGCCGCCGGAGGCGGCACTTAAAATACAAGGCAATGTTCATTAAGCAATTATATACCGGCTGTCTCAGCGAGGCGGCCTATTATATCGATAGCGAGGGCGAAGCTGCTATCATCGATCCCCTGCGCGATATCGATAGCTATCTGAAACTGGCGCAGGAACGCATGGCCAAGATCAAATACATCTTCGAGACCCATTTCCACGCCGATTTTGTGAGCGGTCATCTGGACCTGGCAAAAGCCACCGGCGCCCCCATTATTTATGGTCCGCGTACCGAGACGAACTTCGCCATCCACCTGGCCAGCGACGGGGAGCGTTTCCAGCTGGGCGACAGTACGATCGAAGTGCTTCATACCCCGGGACATACGGTGGAATCGTCTTGTTATCTTGTTCGCGGAGCGAACGGGGTCCCGCATGCCCTGTTCACCGGCGACACCTTGTTCGTAGGCGATGTAGGCCGCCCCGATCTTTCCAGCGGCAACCTGAGCAGGGAAGAACTGGCCGGCATGCTATATGATTCTTTGCAGGCGAAGATCCTGCCTTTGCCCGACGATATCGTGATCTATCCGGCGCACGGCCCCGGCAGCAGCTGCGGCAAGAACCTGGGACCCAATACACACAGTACCCTGAAGGAAGAAAAGGAAACGAACTACGCCCTCAAAGAGCAAACCAAAGCGGAATTCATCAAAGCCGTCACCGACGGCCTGCTCGCCCCGCCGGACTATTTCTCCGTCAACGCCCGTATCAATAAAGAAGGCTATGAAAGCCTGGATGATGTATTGCAGACCGGTCTGCAGCCGCTCGATATTCCCGGTTTCAGGAATTGGATCAACGGCGAGGCCATCCTGCTGGATACCCGGCGTTCGGATCTTTTCGCCGCGGGATTCGTCCCCGGCTCGATTAGCATCGGTCTCGACGGCCGGTTCGCGGAATGGGCCGGCAGTATCCTGCCGTTCTCGAAGCCCATTGTCCTGGTCACAGCCCCCGGCGAAGAAAAAGAAAGCGTCGTCCGGCTGGCGCGGGTAGGCTTCGACAAGGTCCAAGGGTACCTGCAAGGTGGTTTCGAGGCCTGGCAGCAAGCCGGCGAACCCATCGATATGATCATCGACGTGGAACCCGACGAGCTGGCTATGGACATCCCCTTCGACGAGAACCTGGTGGTGCTCGACGTGCGGCGGGAGACGGAATTCGCGGACGGACATGTCAAAGACGCGATCAATATCCCTTTGCAGGAGCTCACCGACCCGGGCACCATGGCCCAGTTCGAAGAGAATCATAACCTTTATGTCCACTGCGGCGGCGGCTATCGCAGCATTATCGCGGCATCCCTGTTGAAACGCCAGGGGATCCACAACTTACGCAACGTCACCGGCGGCTGGGGTAAGATCAAGGATCAAAAAGGCATCGAAATAGACAAGGAGAAGAGTGTGCTCAATTAACCGGTCCATGGGGCCGTCGCCCGAAGGGCCTCATGTTTCCAGACTTACGATCCCATTCTTTACAGCATACATGGCCAGGCCCACCCGGGTCCTGACATTCAGCTTTTCGAATAGGGCATCCCGATAGCCATCGATCGTCCTCGGGCTGAGATACATCCGGTCCGCGATCTCCTTATAGGTCCATTCCGTACACACGAGCTTCATAAATTCCAGCTCGCGCTCGTTGAGCGTCAGGAGTCGCCGGACCCGTAGCTCGGGTTCATCAAACGCGCTGATCGTATGGATCAGCTTGCCCGTTACATTGTCGGTGTAATAATAACCTTTCTCCACGATGGAGTCCAGGGCCATCCTGAGCTCGGAGGCTTCTATATCCTTGAGGATATAGCCTTTGGCTCCGTTCCTCAACATGCGCACCACGGAACTATCGGTGTCGTACATGGACAATGCAAGCACCTTGATCTCGGGAGAATTGCGCTTTAGCCAGCAAGCGGTCTCAAAGCCGTCCATGTCGGGCATGTTGATGTCCAGGAGGACAATGTCGGGACGGCGGGAATACTTCAATTGCCTGATGAGATCTTTCCCACTACAGGCTTCAAACAGAACGTCGTACTCGCCGAAACCGCGTATCAGGCTGGCGAGTCCGCTGCGGAGCAGCACGTGATCATCCACGAGCACTACTCCCGGTTTAGAAGTTGTCATCCGTTAAGGTTTAGGTTTAGGTAGTCGGGTTTGCTACTAATCAGACCACCTTCCCAGACCGATGGGCACGGAAAAAAGGGGTATAGATCTAAATAGGCTCAGGGAGGTATATGGGCGGCGTAGGCCGGAGGCCGTACACTTGTAGTAAATTTATTATAATTTCCTGAGATGCCATATATCAGTGGAATTATTTATGGATGATTTTAAAAGGGCCGTCCGTGCAGCGTTTGGCTATAGACCCCGAGGGCTGTCTGTATCGATCCAGGAAGACGCCAGCTCCTCTTTCCAGGCAAATTTCCAGCGTTTGTGACTCCAGAGCCAGCTGTCCGGCTGTTTCCGGATAGCATCTTCCAGCAGCACCCGGTAGCGGCGGGTCAGTTCTCCCTCCGGCAGCTCTCGGGGGTGTTCGGCGATGGTGATGAGCTGGACCCGGTAATGACCGCGACTGGATTTATAGAAGCGGGCGAAGACGGCCGGGATATCTGCGATCCGGGCTCCACGCTCCGGCCCCTTGATAAAAGCCGTCGGCCGGTTGAAGAAGTTCAGCCAATAGGAGTTCTCGGCCCCGCTGGGGGCCTGGTCAGCGACGAGGATCAGCATGTACAGTTGATGCCTGTAGGGGATGATGGCCTTGTTCATCCGCGTCGCCGGCAATAACACCGACCCCGTACGGCTCCGCAGGTGCTTGAAGAGCCGCTCGAAGACCTTGTTCTCCACCGGCATATAAGCCACCAGGAAGGTATAGCGGGTGCGCATCGCCATAGCCAGGTTACCGATCTCCCAATTGAAACAATGCCCCAGATGTACCTGAACCTTTCGCCCCTGGTCATAATAATTATCCAGCAGCTCGGGGTTGTCGAGGACCAGCCGTTTTTGCAGAAATTTTTCGCCGGCCGACAGCAGCTTGATGGTCTCGATGAAATTATCGGTGAAATTCCGGTAGAACCGCCGGGCGATCCAAAGCCGTTCGGTATCCGTCTTTTCCGGGAAGGCGATGTTTAGATTTGAAAGCACCACGCCCCTTCTATACCGGATCACCGCATATAACAGGAAGGCGATGCCATCGGATAACCCGTATAGCAACCACATCGGGAGAAGGGATAGGAGATAGAGCAGGCCATATACAAGGTAATACATAGGCGATCGCGTTACTGGTTGATCCAATTTTTCGCCTCCTGCTCGATATGATGCAGGTCGATCCGGACATGAAATTTGTTCCGCAGATGGCGCGCCAGCGCATCCGCCGCATAGACGCTGCGATGCTGGCCGCCCGTGCAGCCGAAGCTCACCTGGAGACTGTCGAATCCCCGGCGGATATAGTCTTCTACGGAGATATCCACGAGATCGTATACGCTGTTGAGGTATTCGGGCATCCGCGTTTGTTGCTCCAGAAAGTCTTTGACGGGTTTGTCCCGGCCCGTCGCGGTTTTGAATTCCGCTATCCGGCCCGGGTTGAGGATGCCGCGGCAGTCGAAGACGAAACCACCGCCATTGCCGCTTTTGTCCTGGGGCAAAGACTTCTTATAGGAGAAGCTGTTGATGTGGACGACGAGTGGCGTGTTCTCATCCGCCTGGACGGGCTCGAACCGGTCGACGACCTGGTCCTGTACCATGAGATGGAGCAGCCGCTCGAATTCCGGTAGCACGATCCCCACCTGTTTATTGCCCAGGAACCATTTGAAATTGCGCAACGCCAGCGGGATGCTGATCAGAAAATGCGCCTTTCGCTCGAAAAGCCCCCGGAATCCATAAGCCCCCAGGACCTGCAAAAGCCGGATCAGCACATAGCCATTGTACTGGCTGACGAACCGCACCCGGTCGATGGTCGTGTCGAGCAGCTTTTCGACCACGTCCATATAGTCCTCCAGCAGGCTGTCCTTCCACTGGTCCGAAAGCTCGGCCTTGGCCTGCCAGAGCAGGGAGGCGACATCGTATTGCAACGCACCCTTCATGCCCCCCTGGAAATCGATGAAGTGAACTTTTTCATCTTTGAGCATGATATTCCGGCTTTGAAAATCCCGGAACATAAAATATTTGTGATCCACATGCGTCAGGTAAGTGCTCAAGGCTTCGAAATCGTCGATGAGCCGTTCTTTGTCGTAGGGGATCTCGAGGGTGTCGAGGAAATAGTATTTGAAATACAGCAGATCGCTGAGGATGGCTTGTTTGCCGAACTCGCGGGAGGTGATGGCCCAGGAGTAATCGAGTCCCTGGTCGCCAAGGATCTGCAGTCTCGCCAGCGCTTCGAGGCTTTGCTTAAAGAAGGCGTAGAGCCGGTCATTATGTCCTTCTTTTTCCAGCTCCATCAGCAGGCTCTGGTCGCCGAAGTCTTCCTGGATATAGATCGTATAGGCTTCGTTGATGGCGAAGATCTCCGGAACCGGGCAGCCCCTGGACCGGAAATGACGGCTGTAGTAAACAAAGGTTTTGTTCTCCCGGACATTGTCATTGGAACAGGCGATATAGGAAGCTTTTGTCGCGAGGATACGAAAATAGATGCGATTGCTGCCGGATTGCGGGATCTTCTCTATCCCGGTGAGGGGGGAGCCGCCGCCGGCAAAATCGGCATAAAGTCGCTTGATGTCGTCGATGATCGCTTGCATAGTATTACGTCCCGGCGGATCGGTCCGCGGGCGGCAAAGATAGGGAAATCCTGGGCCCTTACGGCGTCCCGGCCCCGCCGGCCCCGCTCACCCGCTTAGTCTCTTCTTCGGCGGCATTGCCATGCCGGCGCGCGGCTTTGAGTCCCAGGTTGCCGAAGCGGTACGTGAAATAGAGTTTGAGCATCCTGCTTTCATAGCCGCCGGTATCGCGGATGTACTGACCGGCGAATTCACTCGTAGCGGTATAATTAAGACCCTTGAAGATATCGGTTACGGAGATCTTGAAGCTGCCGTGGCCGCCCAGCACCGTCTTCTGCAAACCCGCGTCCAGGCTCCAGATGGTGGAGCTTCGCAGCGTTGCCTGCCAGATATCCGGCGAGCTGAAGTACTCCGTGAGCTGACCCGTCCATCCCTTCCCCAGCCGGATACTGTGCTGCGTATAGATGGTGGTATGGAAGACGTTTACGTTGACGGCGCGGCCGGCGCCGAAATTGGCCTTGTTGAGCGAATAATAGGTGTTGGCGTTGAAGAACATCGAATACCATCGGTACGCGAAGGGATAGCTGATATTCAGGCTCGCGATATCCTGCATCGCCAGGTTCTCATGTTTGACGATGGTCTTGGAGTTATCGATGGTATCCGGGATGGTCGTGATAAGGTCCGTGGTATGGCTGTAGTTCAGCGTGGCGGTGAGCTTGTATTTATACATGAACGTGAGCCCGGCGCTGTTGGTATATTGTGGCCGGAGAAGTGTATTCCCCTGCGAGAAGGTGTAATCGTCCAGTTTGAATTGAAAAGGATTCAGGTCCTGGTAGGCCGGCCGGTCGATCCGCCGGCTATAGTTCAGCGTCCATTGTTTGTTGGGGTCCTTGTTATAGGTGATGCCGGCGCTGGGGAAAAGATCGGTATAATGCCGGGTAAAGGAGGAATCATAAGCGTCGTAGTCGGCCTGTTGCTGCGTCCAGCCCGTAGAGGTGCCCTTGTCGTTGGTATTCTCGGCACGCAGTCCGCCCTGGAAGGTCCAGCCGGGGATGGTCCGGTTGTAATTGACATAGAGCGCGTTGATGTTCTCCTTGTAGTCGAAGTTATTGCTGCTGAGACTATCCATCTCCCGCTGTCCTGCAAAAAGATCGTATTCCTGGAAGTCATTGGTCGTGGTGACGTAGGAGCTCTTGCCGCCGAAACCCAGCCTTCCCTTGAACACGTTAGCTTCGTAATCCAGCTTCAGACTGTAGATATGGATATTGGTGGGCGAGAGGATGTTGTAGTCATTGCTATACAGCAGGGTCTTTTGCGTGGAGTCGAAATAGTTGTTGGGCTGGAACTGGTTGCTGCGCAGGTGAAAGAGGCTGTAATCCGCATCGATGTTCAGCTCACGCCCGCTGCTGTCCGCATAGTGATAGTTTAGATCGGTGTTGACATTGTCGCTGGTTGTCCCGGTGTTGTTGTTGGCCTGCAGCACCCGGCTGGTTTGATTCGTGGGGAGATAGACGATCGGCGTGGCGCTGGTGGTCGCAATGGTTTCCGTTGCGGACGACCCGCTGACGAGCAGGCCGAGAGTGCTTTTTTTGTTTAGGAACCAGTCCGCCCCTACCTTATACGTGTGTGTCGTAGGCGTTGACAGGAGCGTGCTGCGCTGGAGGAAGAGGGTATCCAGCTCTGTCCGGTACATGGTAGCATATGGTTCGTATTGTCCATGGTTGAAGGAGTAGTCGCCATAGATATTGAAATGGGCATCCCGGTGGTTGAAGTTCAGGTTGGCGTTGTACTTGCTATAGATGCCGATGTTGTATCCCGCGCTGGCGGCCATATTATTCCCGTAGGCCGTATTTTTTTTAAGCCGGATATTGATGATGCCGGCCGAGCCTGCGGCCTCGTATTTGGCGCTGGGGTTGGAGATGATCTCGATAGAGGCGATGGACGAAGAGGACAGCGTCTTCAGGTAGTCGGCAAGGGTAGTCCCGGCGATATAGGTAGGGCGGCCGTCCACATAGACCTGCACGCCGTTCTTGCCGTTGAGACTCAGGTTATTGTCTTTGTCGACCGTGATCCCGGGGGATTTCCTGAGCAGCTCCAGCGCATCCGAACCGACTTCATTGATATTGCCTTCCACGTTGAGGATCAGCCGGTCGTTTCTGACCTCGACAAGTGGTTTTTGGGCGGCGACCACGGTCTGTCTGAGCTCCCGCGGGGCCCGGACCAGCACGACAGTGGGTAGATGGATATTTCCCTCCGGGGGTGTTTCAAAACTTGCCGAACTTTGTACCGCATAACCGATATGAGAGATGGTGACGAAGTAGCGTCCGGGGGCGATAGCCTCGAAGGTGAATTGGCCGGTTGAATTTGAAATGCTTAGTTTTACTACGGAGGAATCCTTATTGTTTTTTAAAGCGATCGAAGCTCCAGCTAATGGTTTACCCTGGTCGTCTTGGGTTAAACCTGTCACTTGCTGCGCTTTCAATCGTGCACAGGACAAGATGATGATGAAGCACAAAGCTGTTTTTCTCATGTCTGATAGGCGGTTAATGGTTTTGCGAAGGGCAGGCAATCGAAGCGCATTTCTCGCTTGTCTAATGCGAAGGAAAGGAAATTTTTTTTGAAGGCGCAAAGCCTGGGCAAAATATTTTGTGAATCGAATGGATTATATCAAACAGTATAAGAGTTTTATTAACAGCCACTATTTCAACGGCGCTATACGTATCACTGTAGGCATCACCCTTCCCGCTATTCTCCTGAGTCAATTCCATAATCTTTCCGCCGGTGTCGCGCTTTCCATCGGCGCGATGTGCGTGGGCAATACGGATGGCCCGGGCCCGATACACCATCGCCGTAATGGTATGATAGCCTGCGTCTTAATTATCTTCCTTGTGACCTTGTTCATCGGGCTGGCTTCCTGGTCGCCGCTGCTCACGGGGTCGCTGGTCTTCCTTTTTTGTTTTATCTTTTCTTTTATGGGCGTCTATGGCGCGCGGGCCAGCTCCATAGGTGTCAACGCCCTGCTGGTGATGGTGTTGAACATCGACCGCCATCATAGCGCGCTGGATAGCCTGATCACTGCCGTCTATGTGCTGGCAGGCGGCGTTTGGTATACCATCCTGAGTCTCTTACTGTACAGCTTCCGGCCGTATAAATTGGTACAGCAGGCGCTTGGCGACTGCATCCAGGCCACGGCAGGCTATCTGCGGATCAAGGCCGAATTTTATTCGCCGGACATCGATTACGACAGGGCGTACCGGCAGCTGCTGGAGAGCCAGGTCACCATTCATGAGAAGCAGGACCTGGTCCGCGAGCTGTTGTTCAAGAGCCGCAAGATCGTTCAGGAGAGTACGCATGTGGGCCGGGTGCTGATGATGATCTTCCTGGACATCATCGACCTGTTCGAACGGATCATCACTTCGCAACAGGACTATCGGCTATTGCATCAGTCGTTCGACAATACGGATCTGATGCTGGAATGCCGGAAGCTGATCCTCGACCTGGCCGCCGGGCTGGATGATGTCGGTATCGCTATTATGAGCGGCAAGGCGTCCGTTGAAAATACCGCGTTGCCTGCCCGCATCCGCCAGGCGCGGATCGATCTTGATAGATTCCGGGACAAAAACGGCGTCGGAGACCCACGGGCCACGACCGAGCCCGGCAAGGAGGAAGCCATTATCGGGTTGAGCAATATCCTGGACAGCATCGAGGATCTGGCCGACCGGCTTCATACCCTGCATGGCTATACGACCTATGACCGGAAACTGGGTAAGAATTTCAATGCGGAGGTCGACGTGGATGAATTCGTCGCACACACGGAAGTGGATCGCAAGCTCATCGTGGAGAATCTTTCCCTGCGGTCCAATATCTTCCGTCATTCGCTTCGGGTCAGCATCGCCACGATCGCCGGCTATATCATCGGCAATGTGCTTCCCTATGGCCACCATGAGTACTGGATCCTGCTGACCGTCGTCGTGATCCTGAAGCCGGCCTACAGTCTCACGAAGCGCCGCAATTTCGAACGGTTGATGGGAACGTTGGCCGGGGCCCTGGTAGGACTGCTGCTGTTGTATTTTGTGGCCAGCGACCGGGTACTCTTTGTGTTGATGATCCTGTTTATGATCGGGACCTATGTGTTTATCCGCACCAACTATCTCGTATGCGTGATGCTTATGACGCCGTATGTGTTGTTGCTTTTCCACCTGCTCTATCCCTCGAATTTCAGGGTCATCCTGTCGGACCGGGTGATCGACACCGTTATCGGGTCCGCCATCGCTTTCCTGGCCAATCTCCTCATCGTCCCTTCCTGGGAGCACGAGCGGATCACGGATTTTATGACTGCCGCGTTGCAGGCGAATGTCGATTATTTCAGGGATGTCGCCGGGGCTTTCGTGGGCCGGCAGACCAATGTCCATCAATATAAACTTTCGCGGAAGAGGGCTTTTGTGGCCCTGGCCAATCTTTCCGATGCGTTGTCGCGTATGCTCTCCGAGCCGCGAAGCCAGCAGAAGAGCATCACGGAGATGCATCAGTTCGTCGTCTCCAATCATATGCTGACCTCGCATATTGCGACCCTTGCCTATTATGTAGATCCTTTTGCGGCGCGTTATGCGGACCCGGTCTATGGGCCGGTGATCGATGACATCGTCTTCCGGTTAGAGCAAACGGTGAATTTTCTGTCGGACCAACCGCCGCTGCGGCCTGTGGCGGTGAATAAGGAGGCATGGCGGGTGTTAAACCAACGGGCCAATGTCCGGGAGTTCAAACCCATCGTGGATCAGTTCAATTTTATCGGGAAGGTGACCACGGATATCCGTAAGGTCAGCGAGCCGCTGCACGTGGCCCTGGCCGCGCCCCAGCAGGAGGTCGGCATCAATCCGCTGGTGTAGTCCGGAGCCCGCCGCCGGGCAGTCTTCCGCGGCCGGGTTCGCATTCTCGCGCGGTTAGTTCATCCGCCCTCGGGGGACATTAATTCATCCCGCCCAGCAGCTCGCGCATCTTCAGCACCAGTTCGGCCTTGGTGATCGGGACGCCCATGACCTTATGATGCCCTTTCGCGTCGATGAGGAACTGGTCACGGATGATCTTGATGAGCTGGCCGTTGTTGATCTCGGGGATCAGCACCTGTTTGAAATTGCGCAAGAGCTCGCCCAGGTTGGCCGGGAACGGACGGAGATGACGGAGATGGGCGTGGGAGACGGCATATCCTTGTTGTTGCAGATCGGTGACGGCGCTTTTGATGGAGCCGTAGGTGCTGCCCCAGCCCAGGACCAGCAGATCGCCTTTTTCGGGACCGCTGTCGAGATGTTGCGGCGCGATATGGTCGGCTATCCGGGCTACTTTTTCCTCACGGATCTTGACCATCAGCTGGTGGTTTTCCGGGTCGTAGCTAACGTTGCCGGTGACATTTTGCTTTTCCAGACCGCCGATGCGATGTTCCAGACCCGGCGTTCCGGGGATCGCCCAGGGACGAACGAGTTTTTCATCGCGCAGATAGGGCTGGAAGGTGGCTTCGCCATCGCCCAGTTCCGTTTTGAAATGGACTTCGATGGGGGGAAGATCGGCGCTTTTGGGAAATTTCCAGGGTTCGGCGCCATTGGCGATATAGCCGTCGCTAAGGAAGATCACCGGCGTCATATGCTGTACGGCGATGCGGACCGCTTCATATACGGCGTCGAAACAATCGCTGGGCGTGGAAGCGGAGACCACGGGCATGGGGCATTCCCCGTTGCGGCCGTAATACGCCTGTAGAAGATCGCTTTGCTCCGTTTTAGTGGGCAATCCGGTAGAGGGGCCGCCGCGTTGGATATCGCAGATGATCAGCGGGATCTCGAGCATCACGGCCAGTCCCATCGCTTCTGCTTTGAGCGCCATACCCGGGCCCGAGGTCGTCGTTACGCCCAGGGAGCCGCCGTAGGCGGCGCCGATTGCCGAGGTGATGCCGGCGATCTCGTCTTCGGCCTGGAAGGTGCGTACGCCAAAGGCTTTATGCCGGCTGAGTTCATGGAGGATATCGCTGGCCGGGGTGATGGGATAGGAGCCCAGGAAGACCGGAAGCCCGCTTTTCTGCGAAGCCGCGATGAGTCCATAGGCCAGGGCCTGGTTGCCCATGATGGAGCGATAGACGCCGGGCGCCATCTTGGCCTTCTCCACCTTATAGGTCGTAGTAAACGTTTCCGTGGTGTCGCCAAAGTGATAGCCCGCCTGCAGCGCCTTGATATTGCTTTGGAGGATCTCGGGTTTCTTGCCGAATTTATCCTGGAGGAACCTGATGGTATTGTCCATCTCCCGGTTGTACATCCAGTAGAGGAACCCGAGGACGAACATGTTCTTGGCGCGGTCTTTTTCCTTGGTGCCCAGTGTGATATCCTTCAAGGCCTCCCGGGTCATCTTGGTGACGTCCATGGGGAAGACGGTATAGTTGTCGAGGGAGTGGTCTTCCAGCGGATGCACCCCTTCCGGGTAGTTGGCGAGGCGGAGATTCTTGGTGTCGAACCCTTCCGTATTGGCGATGATCTTGCCGCCTTTTTTGAGGCCTTTGAGATTGGCTTTCAGCGCCGCGGCGTTCATGGCGACGAGCACGTCGCATTCGTCGCCGGGGGTAAAGACCTTATCGCTGGAAAAACGGAGTTGATAGCCGCTGACGCCGGGCAGGGTGCCCTGGGGGGCCCTGATCTCGGCGGGGAAATCGGGGAAGGTGGCCAGGTCGATGCCCAGGAGGGCCGTATTATTCGTGAACTGACTTCCGGTCAATTGCATCCCGTCGCCGGAGTCGCCGGCGAACTTTATCACCACATCCCGGAGGGTTTCTTCTTTTCTGTTCATGATAGTAAAGGTAGATAATTTTGGGGTTCTGCGGGAGGGCGGGATTGGAGGACACATTTTGTGACCTCCAAAGGGGTTTCATAGCCCCGGTTTTGTGAAAAATTTCCACCTGAATTTGGTAGCGGATTAAATAATTTTGTCTGTTGGTGTTGCCGGTGGCAATACGTAAAACCGATCTTATGGCAAGTACGATAATGGTCGCTGAAGAAGCGATTGTCAATAAAATTTATCTGATTCGCGGGCGAAAGGTAATGCTGGACTATGACCTGGCGAATATGTACGCTGTAGAGACAAAGCAGCTTAAGCGCCAGGTTAGACGTAACATGGAGCGATTCCCGACTGATTTTATGTTCGAGTTGACTTTCCAGGAATATGAGTCTTTAAGGAGCCAATTTGGCACCTTAAAGCGGGGTGAGCACAGTAAGTATGTTCCTATGGCTTTTACCGAGCAAGGCGTAGCGATGCTTTCCAGTGTTTTGAGCAGTTCGACGGCTATTGAGGTAAACATCCAAATTATACGGGTCTTCACCAAAATACGTGAAATGCTTTCGACTCATAAGGATATTTTGGTCAAGCTGGAACAAATTGAAAAAGAGTTGCTTAAACAAGGTGTCCGGATGAATGAACATGAATCGGATATCCAGGCTATTTTCCAGGTGTTGAAAAACCTGGTCGAGGAGCCGGCAGAGAAGCCGCGGCCCCGCGTAGGTTTCCGCAGGGCCGGTGAAGTGGACTGAAATCCCGGAGTACCTTCGCGTCCGGTTTTGCCCTATCTTCCCGCTTAAATCGCTTAAACCAGCTGTATGAAACTCCTCCTGACTACCGTTATTGCCTTCATGGCCCTCGGCGCCGCCGCCCAGGACACTGCTAACCAGATATTTATAAAAACCGAGATCGAAGCCGCATTCCCAGGCGGCGACATCGCCTGGATGCATTTCCTGAATAAGCATCTGCATTATCCGGACGACGCCATCAGCAACGAGATCCAGGGCACGGTGATCGTTCAGTTTATCGTCGACACGGCCGGCAACATCAGCGATATCAAAGCCGTCAGCGGACCGACCAAGGGCGGGCTCCGGGAAGAATCGGTAAGGGTGGTTGGCCTTAGCGGGAAATGGGTGCCTGCGCTCCAAAACGGACACCAGGTGCGTTCCTATAAGAAAGTGCCGATACAGTTTAAGATGAGCTCTCATTGAAGATCTACTAATACCGCCTGTCCCGAAAGAACTGCCCCGGCGACTGACCGGCGAAACTTTTGAATGCCTTGATGAAATGGGCCTGATCGTAATAACCCGCCGCATGCGCGGTTTCCGTGAGATTGCTGGTGACGGAATGGGTGCCGATAGCATTCCGAAAACGGATAATAGTGGAAAATTGTTTCGGGGAGGCGCCCACCGTCTGCCGGAACCTTTTTTCGAATGCATCCTGGCTGATGTACAGCTCCCTGGTCAATTGCCTTATCGGCAGCAATCCCCCGGCCGAACAGATCTTTTGGATCGCGAATAAGATCAGCGGGTCGGGCTGCGCGTTGATCAACTTAGGCATCAACACCCGCTCGAGTTGGGCGATCTTTTCTTCTTTAGCACTGCATTCAGCGAGCCTTTCGGGCAACTGCCGGATGTCCGAATAACGCTTGAGAAAGCTCGCGGGCACGGTTTGGTCAGCCCATTCGTTCAAAGGCTCGGAGAAAAAGGCGGCCGCGCCGCCGGGAGTGAACCTGACCAGCAGGTTGCCGGACTGCCCGCCGTAGTGTATATTTTTGGGCGATCTTCTTATGCCGGACAAGACTACATCCGGCAGGTTATTTTCCTGTAGGGAAATGTGTCCGCGATAACGGACCGAAAGCACCACAGAGGTATCCGGCAGGATACGATTGTCCATTTCGGATTCATTTTCAATGAACAGATAGTCCTTGATAAAAGGTTGCAACGTCGCAGCCGGGATATGTCGTTCGACTTTCAAGATCAATGATTTTTTACAATTCTCCGCCGTGGGGCGCCGGTAAATTTGTATAAAAAAAATAACAAATGAAACCGGTAATTGCCGCATTGGCCATGCTGATCTCTTCGGGATTAACAATCAAAAATAATAGAATGTCACCAGTCGAAAGTAACAAAGAAATCGTAAGAAAGTTATTTGAAGAGTCGCTCAACAAGGGAAACCTGGAGCTGCTGCCGGATCTCATCGCCGCCAGTTTCATCGGCCCGCAGGGAGAAAAAGGTGCGGCCGGATTTCGGGCAACCTTCGAACCGCTGCTTAAAGCCTTCCCCGACATCCATTACACGATCAAAGATCTCGTTGCCGAAGATGACAAGGTTGTGGTCAACTGGACCTGGCATGGCAAGCAGACCGGTCCGTTCCGGGGTATCCCAGCCACGGGTAAAGCGGTCTCCAACGTGGGAATGGCGGTTTTTGTCCTGAAAGATGGAAAAATAGTAGGCGCGTCCACGCAGACGGACCGACTGGGATTCTTACAGGGTTTGGGCGTCTTGCCGGTCGATCTGGCGCCGCTGGCCCCACCGCGTAACGGGGAGATCTATTTTATCGATAAATTCTTCGTCCCGGCTGCCGCTATTGGTGAGTTTCATGAGCGCATGCGCATTAACCGGAGCTTTATCAAGACCTTACCCGGCTTT
>Ga0210396_10001078_pt1 | contig 30877 bp, 19 predicted proteins | sample IncBWH17OmetaG_FD_155466 | JGI IMG/M metagenome (GOLD analysis project Ga0210396, IMG submission 155466) | Forest soil microbial communities from Barre Woods Harvard Forest LTER site, Petersham, Massachusetts, United States - Inc-BW-H-17-O ...
CTGGCGGCTCTGCCATGGAAACGGCCGAACATCGGGAGCCGTATGAATCGAGAGGTTCACGTACGGATCTGGGAGCGCCCGGAGGTGAGAGTCCTCCGGGCGACTCGACAGCGGGCCTGAAGACTTTGCAGCTCAGGAGGACGGCAGCTGTTAGCCCACCTGCGGAACCAGCTGCTCATCGAACCGGACGTGCGGTGCTACCAGGGAGAGGATAGGGATCGGCACCTCAAGGCTCTTCGATCGCCGGGCGTATCGCGGCACGATCGCGGGCGAGTATCGGATGCGCTCGCCATCGCTAGATGCGCGGTCGCGCACCCCGCGGCTGGCGAACGGCGGCGACCGGGCCGATGCCGGTCATGATCTCACGCTCCGGAAGGTGGCCATGGCGCACCACACGCCGCTGGCGCGCGTCTGGCTGTCAATGATTACTGCAGTTCGGTGGCGATCTCTGAGGCGGCTGGCACCCAGTTTCGGACCCATAAAGTCCCCAGTCCCAAAGACGACGTTTGGCCCAAAAGAAAATGGCCGGAACCAAAGTTCCGGCCAAGTTTGAACAGGGAGGCTTCACGTCTGGGAGACGTAAGGGTCCGCAGACCCTCTTCCCGGGCACAAGTCCCGGAAACCTGCCGCGACCAATCGATCGCGTCACCCAAGAAGATGGACTTTTGAGCGCAGCTCCACCAGCAGGAATTTCTTCTGGCTCGTCTGCAAAAACCGCAACTCTCTGAGAAAACTTGGCTGCGCCGCCTTAGCTGAGCCGCGTTTCGGCGACTTTACGCAATAGGAAATCACGGAACACACTGATGCGTTTGGAAGTCCGCAGCTCTTCGGGGTAGACGAAATAAGCCTCTACCGGCGGACCGATCAGCTCAGGGAGGACCCGTACCAGCTCAGGGTGCTCATTCGCGATGAAATCCGCCAGCGCTGCAATCCCCAGCCCGCTGAGCACCCCGCGCAGAATGGCGTAAAAGTTGTTGACCGCGAGGATCGGCTTGCGCTCTTGCCCGGGTTTTGTGCCGGCCTCGAGCAGCCAATTGACATTTTGCACCGGCGGGCGGGCATCTTCTCCGAAGACGATGACCCGGTGTTTGTCTAGATCCTCGGGTTTCTGCGGCATGCCGTGTTTTTTGATGTACTCGGGCGCGGCGTAGACATGGGTCGGCACGCTGACCAGGTGACGCTGGATCAAATCCGGCTGGCGCGGCGGCGACATCCGAATCGCCACATCGGCTTCCCGCATCGACAAGTCGAGTTCGGAATCGTCGACCACGAGGGTGACCTGGATTTCGGGGTAAAGATCGAGGAACTCCCGAATGCGCGGGGTCAGCCAGGACGAACCGAACGCAACGGACGAGGTGATTTTGAGCGGCCCCTTCGGCCGATCCTTCGATTCTGAGATCATGCCTTCGGCCATCGACAGCTTGGCAAAAACCTCGCGCGCGGTGCGGAACAGCAGCTCACCCTGCTCGGTCAGGATCAGGCCGCGGGCGTGACGGTGAAACAATGGGACGCTGAGGCTTTCCTCGAGCGCGCTGATCTGGCGGCTCACGGCGGATTGGCTCAGGTTCAGCGATTCGCCCGCATGGGTAAAGCTGCCTGCCTCGGCGACGGCGTGAAATACCCTCAGCTTGTCCCAATCCATCCGTTCCCCCTGGCAACGACTTCCGGAGTCGCTTGCCCGCCTGCTAATCGGCCGCGCGCATCGTCGCGGCTTCCTCCTGAGCTGCGAGAAATTTCTCTGCCTCGAGCGCTGCCATGCAGCCCAATCCGGCTGCGGTCACCGCCTGACGGTAGACCTTGTCCTTGACGTCGCCTGCGGCATAGACCCCGGGGATGGCCGTTGCGGTCGAATCGGGGCGCGTGATGGCGTAGCCCTCCGGGTCGAGCGGCAGCTGACCGGCTACGAATCCGGTCACCGGCGTATGGCCGATAGCGACGAACACACCGTCGCAAGGGAGGTCGGACAGATTGCCGGTGCGCGTGTTGCGCAAGCGCACCCCGGTTACCGTGGGTGGTTCGCGCACTCCCAGGACTTCCTCGACGACGCTGTCCCAGACGATGCCGATCTTCGGATTGCGGAACAGCCTCTCCTGGAGGATCTTTTCCGCTCTGAGGGCGCTGCGGCGATGGATGAGAGTGACTTGTCGGGCGTGGTTCGTCAGATAGATCGCCTCCTCGACCGCGGTATTGCCGCCGCCGACCACGACGATGTCCTTGCCGCGAAAAAAGAACCCGTCGCAAGTCGCGCAGGCGGAAACGCCGAAGCCGCGGAAGATTTCCTCGCTCGGGATACCGAGCCAGCGGGCTTGTGCGCCGGTGGCGATGATCACGGTTTCGCCGATATAGAAATCCCCCGAATCGCCCCGCGCGACGAATGGCCGGCGTACGAGGTCGATCTCGGTGATCATATCGAGAATAACCTTGGTGCCGACGTGCTCGGCCTGCCGTTGCATCTGCTCCATCAGCCACGGACCTTGAATCACCTCGGCAAAGCCGGGGTAGTTTTCGACGTCGGTGGTGATCGTCAGTTGGCCGCCCGGCTGAAGGCCGGTCACAAGGATCGGCTGCAGGTTAGCCCGCGCCGCGTAAATCGCCGCCGTATAGCCGGCCGGTCCCGCCCCAATGATGAGGACCTTGCTGTGGTGACGCTCGGACATAGCGGCATCCTTAGGATTTCACACATTATATATATCATTTTTCGAGATATCCGCGGAGGGGATGCGCGCCCGCGTTAGAACCCGAACATGTGGTCGAGGCTGAAGGAGCCGTCGCCGCCCAGCAACCCGTGATAGCCGAAGAGCCGGCAGGTCGTATCGCGTACGATAATGTAGGCTCCTGTTCCGGCCCGCGCGCGGGTCGCTTCGTCGAACAGGCTTCGATAATAGCACAGCCGAGAGCCCGAGCAGGGAATGGCCAGGTGCGAACGCGCGACCTCGCAGCCGGCGGCGTCGTAGAGGATGAAGTCCGTGTCGCTCGCCGGGAGCCAAGGCCGGGAGGCGGGATAGATCAAATGGCAGAACGTGTCGTAAGCGGGCTCGCCGAGCCTCAGGAACAGTCGGGTCGACAATCCCGGCGGACGCCCGGTGTAGGATTGCGGCTCGTCGCGATAGGTCAGAACCGTATTGAAGACGTGTGCTCCGAAACTGGTCTCGGCGGCGTGACCGCTTTGCCGATGGCGATAGCGAAACAGGGCATGTAGCCACCCGTCTCCCGCACCGCCTCCAGAGAAATCATAGACCAGCTCGATATGCCCGTAGCCTCGGCCGAGCGCATCGAGGTCTTCGACCTCGTCGAGATCGAGCACGGTCGCATGCGCGCGCGGGAGCCGCCCGAAGGGATGCCTCAGCAGCTCCCCTCCATCGGGGTCGTAAACAATCGCGGCGATTGGCAAATCGGTTTGACATACCGACATCGGCGTCGGCAGCACCGAGCTCTTCCAAGATTCGCGTGGCATCAGCGGGGCCGGCAGCAGATAGCCCTTGCCGAGCATGGCTTTGAGCTTTGGAAGCTCCGGGTCGGTTCGCAGATCCGCGCGCTCGACATTGACGTGCGCCATACGTCGGCGACCCCGTTCGAGGACCTCGTAGCGTGGGCGCACAACGTGCTTGCCGGCGCGCAGCTCGATCTGCTTCGGCCACGCGATATCGGGCAACAACTCAGAAACCTCGACAGCGCACGTGGCGAAAGGCGCGATCGGTTCACAGAAGGGCACAACGCGCTCCTCGCCCATCGGAACGAGGCCGATGGCGCCCGGCGGGATCGTCACCGCGTGGCTGTTCTGGATCCATAAAAGTATCCGCTCGCCGGGAGCGGGAGCCGGTAGGCCGGCGTATCGGTCGGCTGGCCAAGCGTTGGCGTCATGCGTGCAGGTAAGCGTCCCGACGCGCTCTTCGTCAGCCGAGCTGCCCTCGTCGAAAATGTCGAGCGCATATTTGACGACGTCGTGCCCGGCCGCGCCGACGACGTGCAGAAAAAGTTGTCCGCAAAATTCCGGAAGCTGAAATCGCTCCCGTATTTCCCGACTGTCGAGAATGATTGTGCTCGCGGCGGGCTTACAGTCTTGGAACCATTCGGCCAATAACCTGCCGTCGCCGGCAAACAACGTCATCCAACAGCTGACACGGCCGGCTCCGTATCCGGACCAATAATTCGCTGTGACCAGCCGAGTGTGCAGGCCGCCGCCATCGCGAAAAAAAGCAAAGTTGGTGGCGAAATTGAGCGGATCGAGGTAGCGGCGGCTGTTGGTCAATCGATTCGCCGGTATTCGTAGTGCGTCGAGGCTGAACACCTCGGCGCCCTCGGGCAGGTAAGGGCGTATCTGCGCGACGATGCGCTCGGAGTCGAAGACGGCGACAAATACGCCGCGCGCACGGTCGCAAGCGAGCTCGGTGATAGGCCGCGCTCGGTGGCCGAGGACGGCACTGCCGACACGCGCCACTTGCTGGACGTAGACGCCGGCAATTTCGATCTGATCCAAATCATAGAACGCACTGAAAGCTTCGAGCGCCCCGCCCGCATCGTAAATAGCGATCGGGGCGCGTCGTGCGAGCTTCTCTATAAGCGCCCGCCCACACCGAGCGGCGGCTGGGTGGGTCAGTGCCTTGTAGAGAGTGTTCCCCCCACGGGCATTGTCAAAGGTTTCGATGCGAAGGGCCATGATGATCAGCCTGTTCCCGAGCCGCAATCCGCCTTCGTCGAGATATTACATTCCTGGCCGTCGGCACAGCCAAACGGCGTCGCCTTTCCGCAGGTGCTCGGTGGTGCGGCCTACCTTCGCCGCCGAATCGAGTTGTCCCGCCGCTCCAGTGACGCTCACGCTTCAGCGCTGCCGAGCCTCTTCAGGACGAGTTCGCGCAAAGCCGTGCCGGCGCGAGCCGTATCGTCCGGGATCGGGTAGCACCACGATTCGATCCGGCCGGGGAACGGTCGGGTAATCCCGGCCGCCTGCATCGCGGCGTGAAACCGGGCGAATTTGGCATTGCCGCCGTCGAGATCGAGGATGTGCACCGGGTTCCCGGTCGCCGCCGCCTCGCTGATCATCGAGACCGAGTCGGCGGTTACCAAAAAGGCGTCAGCCAGAGCGAGATAAGCGAAATAGGGGTTCTCCCCGCAACCGTCCCAAATTGCCACGGGCAGCTTTTCGAGCCGGTCGCGCAACAGCCCGATCCCGGCCGCCCCGGTGCGGCGCGACGGCGTCACGAGCGCCGAGCCGCCTTGGGTGCGCAAAATGCCGGCAACCGCATCGGCAATTTCACCGAGCCGCCGAAGCGTCAGCCGATACGCCTTGTTCGTGCCGCCGATCAACACCGACAGGATCGGCCGCGGCAGCGCCGCGAGAGCCGGGAAACGACCGCGCTCGGCTGCCAGCCGGGCTCTTGTAGCCCGGTGGACGGCGCCGCGCGTCACGATTACCCGCGGACCACGCAAACGGTCGTGCTCGGGAACCACAAGGAGGTCGAACTCACCAGATCCGACCCCGGGGTTCTGGATCTGCGCCGCCAGGGTGCGTCCGCCGCTCGCCCGCCGGATCGCCAATGCCGGCATCGCCGTGTTGCGGCCGCAGCCGATGACGAGGTCTGGCCAGGGCGGCGAGAGCGTTGGTTCGGTCGCGGCGAAAGGGAGGAACCAGAGCCTGGGGGGCAGGCATGCCCAGGGGAAACGAACATCGACGCGTCTTTCGATAAAAGAGAAGCCGGTAGCCTCGGCGAGGCCCAGCGCCTGGCTCGCCATCCCGGCCTTGCCATCATGCAAGACCCATGTGACGGGCGACACTGCGTCGATCGCAGCAACAGACGGCAGGGCCATGTGCTCGTTTACGAGAACCACTCGGGAACAGCAAGCCGATGAGAACTCTGGGCAACAAAATTGCGCGCATGCGGAACGCTGCCTATGATCCGCCGAGCGAGGAAGAGGGGACCGGATGCGGCGAATCAGACTCGACCGTATCGACCGCCGCATATTGCGGAACCTGCTGAGCGATGGGCGGATGACCAATGTCGAGTTGGCGCGCCGTGTCGGCATCTCGGCGCCGCCCTGCCTGCGCCGGGTACGCGCGCTCGAAGAGGCCGGGATGATCCGTGGCTATCATGCCGATCTGGCCCCCGAGGCTCTTGGCTATGCCGTGACGGTTTTTGCCCAGGTCGGGCTCTCGAGCCAAGCTGAGGCCGACCTTAAAGCCTTCGAGCGTCTCGTTGGCACTTGGCCCGAGGTGCGCGAAGCCTACATGCTGGCCGGAGAAACGGATTTTCTGTTGAAGATCGTTGCGCCCGATTGGGACAGCTATCAGCGATTCCTCAGTGCCAAGCTCACCTCGGCGCCGAATGTGAGCCATGTCAAGTCGGCATTGATGCTGCGCATGTCGAAGAACGAGCCGGGCGTCCCAATTTCCGAGCAGACGAGCGCACAGCAAGAAGCTGAGGAGATCGCGCTGGCCTGAACTGGCCCGCTCAGGCAGGAAGGCGTCACGCCTGTGCCCTAACCGAAGGCGACGGTGACCACCTCGTAAGATTTCGCGCCCCGCGGGGTTGCAACTTCGACGCTGTCGCCCTGGCCTTTGCCGATCAGCGCTCGCGCCAAGGGCGAGGTTACCGACAAACGGCCGGATTTGATGTCGGCTTCGTCCTCGCCGACAATTTGAAAGGTCTGCTCCTCGTCGGTTTCCTCGTCCGCAAGAGTGACCTTCGCGCCAAACTTGATGCTCGAACCCGAGAGCTTGGAGACATCGATCACCTCCGCCCGCGCCACTTTATCTTCGAGCTCGATGACCCTGCCTTCGATAAAGCTCTGCCGGTCGCGGGCAGCGTGATATTCGGCGTTTTCGGCCAGGTCCCCGTGGTCGCGTGCCTCGGCGATGGCGCGGATAATGGCCGGCCGATCAATAGTTTTCAGCCGCTTCAACTCCTCCCGGAGCCGATTGAAGCCCTCGGCCGTCATCGGGATCTTGTTCATTGCAAACGCGTTCGGATCCTGCTTTCGAATATCAACTACGGGCGGCAAGCGCCCGCGGAGGAGCCATCAAAGGTAGGATTGCAGGGGGGCAACTTCAAGGTTCCCGGCGCGCAACGCCGCGATCGCCTGGACCGCCGCGCGAGCGCCTGCAACCGTTGTATAATACGGGATCCCGTTGGTCAGGGCGGTGCGGCGCAGGCTGAAGCTGTCGGCGATCGCTTGCACCCCCTCCGTCGTGTTGAATACCAGCTGGACCGCGCCGCTCAGCATACGATCGACAATATGCGGCCGGCCTTCGCGCACCTTGTTGACCGGCGTGACGGGCAACCCCGCGGCGCTCAGAGTTGCGGCGGTGCCATTGGTCGCGACCAGCGAGAACCCCATCTCGATCAGCCGACGGCAAGGCTCGACCAGCGTTCCCTTGTCCTGATCTCGTACCGAGACGAAAACACAGCCCTCGAGCGGCAGGTTGGTCCCGCTTCCGAGTTGGGATTTCGCAAAGGCGCGCCCGAAATCGCTGTCGAGCCCCATTACTTCCCCGGTCGATTTCATCTCCGGGCTGAGGATCGGATCGACCCCCGGAAAACGCGCGAACGGGAACACCGCTTCCTTTACCGCAACATGCCCGCCAATCCGCAGACGCTTGCCGGCTATCTCCTCGCTCCAGTGATCGTGTGGCGCGCCGGCCATGATACGCGCGGCAATCTTTGCGATCGGCACCCCGGTGGCCTTGGCGACGAACGGCACGGTGCGCGACGCGCGCGGATTGACCTCCAAGACGAAAATCACACCATCTTGCACGGCGAACTGAACATTCATCAAACCGACGACGCCGAGAGCACGGGCCAACGCGACCGTCTGCCGTTCGATTTCGGCGATCGTCGCTGGGCTCAGGCTGTAAGGCGGTAACGAGCAGGCGCTGTCTCCCGAATGGATCCCGGCTTCCTCGATGTGTTCCATGATGCCGGCGATCTCCACTTGCCGGCCGTCCGCGACGGCATCGACATCGACCTCGATCGCATTCCGCAGATAGCGGTCGATCAGTACCGGACTGGACCCGGATACCGAGACGGCGTGGGCAATGTAGCGATGCAGACCGGCCGCATCGTGCACGATCTCCATCGCGCGGCCGCCGAGGACATAGGACGGGCGGATCACGACGGGATATCCTATATCCTGCGCGATCGCTTCGGCTTCGCTCGCCGAGTGTGCCGTTCCGTTGTCGGGCTGATGCAAGCCGAGGCGGGTCAGAAGACCCTGAAACCGTTGTCTGTCCTCCGCCAGATCAATCGCATCGGGCGAGGTGCCGAGAATCGGTATTGCGGCGCGCTCCAGCCCCGCCGCCAGCTTCAGCGGGGTCTGACCGCCGAGTTGGACGATCACGCCGAGAAGCGTGCCGCAGCGTTCTTCGACCCGCACGATTTCGACCACATCCTCTGTCGTCAGCGGCTCGAAATAGAGCCGGTCGGAGGTGTCGTAATCGGTCGACACCGTCTCGGGATTGCAGTTGACCATGATCGTTTCGATGCCGGCATCGCGCAGGCTGTAAGCGGCATGCACGCAGCAGTAATCGAACTCGATCCCTTGCCCGATCCGGTTCGGTCCGCCGCCGAGGATGATCACCTTGCGCCGGTCGCTCGGATCGGCTTCACACTCCGGCCGCGCGAAACCGTCCCCTTCGTAGCAGGAGTACATGTACGACGTCAGCGACGGGAACTCTGCGGCACAGGTGTCGATGCGTTTGTAGACCGGTTGCAGATCGAGCCGCCGGCGCTGCGCCGACACGTCCTCTTCAGCGAGATTAGCGAGCTTCCCGAGCCGGGCGTCGGAAAAGCCCATCTGCTTCAACCGCAGGAAAGCGGTGCGGTCCCGGGGCAGCCCTTCCCTGCGTATTCGCTCTTCGACATCCACGATCTCACGTATCTGCTCGAGGAACCACGGTTCGAACCGGCAGGCGGCGTGGATTTCGCCCGTGGTAAGCCCATGCCGATAAGCCTGGGCGATCAACAGCAGGCGGTCGGGGACGGGTTTCGCCAGCGCCGCCTTGACCGCCTCCTTACCGGCGCTCTCCACCCCCTCTATCGCGACCTCGTCAAAGCCGGTCAGGCCGGTCTCCATCGAACGCAATGCTTTCTGCACCGATTCGGCAAAACTGCGACCGATGGACATTGCCTCGCCGACCGATTTCATCGACGTCGTCAGCAGCGGCTCGGTGCCCGGAAACTTCTCGAAGGTGAACCGCGGCATCTTAGTGACGATGTAATCGATCGTCGGCTCGAACGACGCCGGCGTGATGCGGGTGATCTCGTTGGAGAGCTCATCGAGCGTGTAGCCGACCGCCAGCTTGGCGGCGACCTTGGCGATCGGGAAACCGGTTGCCTTGGAGGCAAGCGCAGACGAGCGCGATACCCGGGGGTTCATTTCGATGACGACGAGCCTGCCGTCGGCTGGGTTCACCGCAAACTGCACGTTCGAGCCGCCGGTATCGACGCCGATTTCGCGCAATACCGCGATCGCGGCATTGCGCATCAGCTGGTATTCCTTGTCTGTCAAAGTCAGAGCCGGCGCCACGCAGACCGAATCGCCGGTGTGAATGCCCATCGGATCGATATTCTCGATCGAGCAGACGATGATGCAGTTGTCCGCGCGGTCGCGGACCACCTCCATCTCGTACTCCTTCCAACCGAGGACCGATTCTTCGATCAGCACTTCTCGCGCCGGCGAAGCCCTGAGCCCGCCGCGGACGATTTCCTCGAATTCCTGGGCATTGTAGGCGATCCCGCCGCCGGTGCCGCCCAAAGTAAAGGAGGGCCTGATAATGGCCGGAAGACCTGTTTCCCCGAGCGCCTCGACAGCTTCGGCAAGAGATCCGACAAGACGGCTCCTGGGCGAAGCGAGCCCGATTTTGTCCATCGCCTGCCGGAACAGCCGGCGATCTTCGGCCTTGACGATGGCCGCTTCACTGGCGCCGATCAGCTCGACGCCGTGGCGCTCGAGGACACCCGATCGAGCGAGCGCCATCGTGGTGTTGAGCGCTGTCTGGCCGCCCATTGTCGGCAGCAGCGCCTGCGGCCGCTCGCGGGCGATGATTTTCGCCACAATTTCGGGAGTGATCGGCTCGATGTAGGTCGCATCGGCCAGCTCCGGGTCGGTCATGATCGTCGCCGGGTTCGAATTCACCAGGACGATCCGATATCCCTCGCTTTTCAGCGCCTTGCACGCTTGCGCGCCGGAGTAATCGAATTCGCAGGCCTGCCCGATCACGATAGGCCCGGCGCCGATGATCAGGATGCTGTCGAGATCGGTGCGCCTAGGCATTCTCTTCCATCAACGCGATAAAGCGTTCAAACAAATAATGGCTGTCCTGCGGCCCCGGGCTCGCTTCGGGGTGATGCTGGACTGAAAACACCGGCTTGCCGACAATGCGCAATCCTTCGTTAGTATTGTCGAACAGCGAAAGGTGGGTCGGTTCGACCCCGGGCGGTAGGCTCTCCGCATCGACGACAAACCCATGATTTTGACAGGTGATCTCGACCTTGCCGGTCAGCAGATCCTTGACGGGATGATTGGCGCCGCGGTGGCCGCGCGACATCTTGCGGGTCGTTCCGCCGAGCGCCAACGCCAGCATCTGATGGCCGAGGCAGATGCCGAAGATCGGCTTGCCCGAGGCGATCAGCTCGCGCAGCACCGGCACCGCATAAGCTCCAGTCGCCGCCGGGTCGCCGGGGCCGTTCGACAAGAAGATGCCGTCAGGCTGATGGCGCAGAACATCCTCGGTCGAGGCGGTGGCGGGAACCACGGTCACCCTGCAGCCATGAGCGGCCAGCATCCGCAAAATGTTGCGCTTTGCACCATAATCGACGGCGACGACGTGATGGCGAGGACTGCGTTGCAAACCGTAGCCGCGCTCGCGCTCCCATACCGTCTCGGCCCACTCGTAGGTTTGACGAGAGGTGACTTCTTTGGCGAGGTCCATGCCCTCGAGCCCGGGCCAATCAACGGCCCGCGCCTGGAGCTCTGCGAGATCGAGTCGCGCTTCGGGAAGGTGCGCGAGGGTGCCGTTCGGTGGTCCATGATCGCGGATGTGCCGGGTCAACCGCCGCGTGTCCACCCCCGAAAGCCCGATCAGCCCATTATGTTTGAGCCAGGTATTCAGCGATTCGGTCGCGCGGTAGTTAGCCGGCGCGGTAATGGTGGTGCGCAGCACGAGACCGCGTGCGGCGGGCGTCGTGGCTTCAACATCTTCCGGATTGACTCCGACATTTCCGATATGGGGGAAGGTGAAGGTGATAATTTGCCCGGCATAAGAAGGATCGGTGAGGACCTCTTGGTAGCCGGTGATCGCAGTATTGAAGCAGACTTCCCCGACAGCCGACCCGATTGCGCCGATGCCGCGGCCCCAGAATACTGTCCCGTCCGCAAGAACGAGCGCGGCGTTGCAGTCGAGCAGTCGCGGCATCGGCTCGCGCATGCGGATAGATCCTGTGGGTAGCCGCAGTCTGCCGGACCGCAAAAGGCGGCCAGGGGCTAACAGCAGGGCCGTTGAGAGATAATTTATCCGACTGATGGGGTCAACTCGGAGGTCGCGGGAACTCTTATCGTTTCAAGCACTTACGCGTGGACGTGCGGAATTGCCGCAAGGCGCAAAACCGGCTAGGTGTCGCCAATGGTGGCATAGGGGGTGGCAACGATGCTGCGTCAGGCCTTCACGGACCGCTTGAAGGAAGCGATGAAGGCCAGGGATTCGCGCACGGTTTCGACCGTTCGGCTTATCCTTGCGGGGCTCAAAGACCGGGACGTCGCCGCCCGCGGACAAGGCAATCCCGACGGCTTATCCGAAAGCGAAATCCAGCGCATGCTGCAAGCGATGATCAAGCAGCGCCGCGAATCGATCGCCCTTTTTCAGCAGGGCAACCGCCTCGATCTTGCGCAGCAGGAGAGCGAGGAGATTGCTGTGATCGAGAGCTTTCTGCCGCGTCAGCTCGACGAGGGGGAGACCGAGGCGGCGGCGAAAGCCGCCATCGACGAGACCGGGGCAGCGACGGTAAAGGATTTGGGGAAGGTGATGGCGGCTTTGCGCGAGCGGCACACCGGCGTCATCGACCTCGGCCGCGCTGGTGCAATTGTCAGGCGCCTGCTGGGATGACGCAAATCGGACGCCATCTGGGGGAAGATGGTCGAGGTGAGGGGGAATAGATCCGAGGTGCGGTGCGGACCCACTTCACCCTCCCTCTCTCCGCGATGCGAGGAGAGGGGACGATAGTGGCGTTTCCGCCGGGCTTTCTCGACGAGCTGCGTAGTCGAATTTCGCTTTCCGGACTGATCGGTCGGCGGGTCAAGCTGGTCCGCCGCGGACGCGAATTTGCCGGACTGTGTCCGTTTCATCACGAGAAGACGCCGTCTTTCTATGTCGTCGAGGACAAGTCCTTCTTTCATTGCTTCGGTTGCGGCGCCCATGGAGATGCGATCGGGTTCGCCATGCGGGCCGACAACCTCGACTTCATCGAGGCCATCGAGAAGCTGGCAGGGGAGGCGGGGCTGGCTGTCCCGCAAGCGACGCCGCAAGAGCGGGAACGGGCGCAGCGGCAAAAAACCTTGCTCGAAGCGACAGAGGCCGCCGCAGCTTTCTACGAGGAGCGGCTATGGGCGCCGGGCGGCGTGCGCGCACGCGAATATCTGCAAGGACGCGGGGTCGATCCGGCGATAATACGACGCTTTCGTCTGGGCTGGGCGCCCGACGACCGCCAGGCGCTGCGGCGCGCCCTCAACCCTGAATTTTCCGATCCGCTGCTCATCGAGGCCGGGCTGCGGCGCCGGCCGGCCGAGGGGGAACCCTCGGATTATTTCCGCAACCGCGTGATGTTTCCGATCAGCGATCGCGCCGGCCGGGTGATCGCCTTCGGCGGCCGCGTCCTCGGCGATGGGCAGCCCAAGTATCTGAACTCGCCGGACAGCCCGCTCTTCGAAAAAGGACGGGTATTGTACGGCTGGTCAGCGGCTCGGGCGGCCGTTATCCGAGATGAAGGAGGCGGCCCACAGGCGATCCCCGGAGCGATCGTCACCGAAGGGTACATGGACGTGATCGCGCTCCACCAGGCGGGCTTCGCCACGGCAGTGGCGCCGCTCGGAACCGCGCTGACCGAATTCCAGCTGCACGAGCTTTGGCGTCTGGCCCCCGAGCCTCTGCTCTGTTTCGATGGGGACGAAGCGGGGCAGCGCGCCGCCGTCCGGGCGATGCGGCGGGCCCTGCCGCTGTTGCGCCCGGGTCAGAGCCTCCGCTTTGCGACCCTTCCCTCTGGCGAAGACCCCGATTCGATCATCCGCACGGCGGGGCGGTCTGCTTTCGAGCAAATCCTCGCCGCGGCTCGACCGCTCGCGGACATGCTCTGGGAATCCGAAGTGCGGGGGGTCCGGCGCGACACGCCAGAGCGGCTTGCGGCGATTCAAAGCCGATTGATGGAGCACGTGAAAGAAATATCGGATCCGACAGTCCGCTCCGAGTTCAAGATACTGTTCAAATCCCGTTGTGATCCATGGCAGACACGACGGAAGGGCGGCGTACGCACGTCACCGGCAGCTGCCGTCCGCGACGGACCGCCGCCCCCTCCCCGCTCTGGAGGACGAATACAGCGGGAAAATCTATTCCGTATGGTTTTGCATTTCCCTTATCTGATCGATCAAGTGGCCGAGGAACTAGCAGCGCTCGAAATTCCCGAATCAGACCTAGACAGCCTGAGGCGGCAAATTTTAGAGCTGGATGCGGCCGGATCAGGGCTTGACGCCCACGCAATCCAACAACACCTTGTCAAGAACGGGCTTGCGGCGACCGTGGAAAGACTGCTCTTTCCTTCGGTCGACACAACCTTCCTGGTCCGGTGTTCCGACCCGGTTTCCGCGCGCAAGGAGTGGGTGCGCGTGACCAGGATGCTCACGGGAGGCGATCGCTGCGCTTTGGCCGAAGCCACAGACGATCTGATCAGCGATATCTGCCCGGAGAGCTGGGAACGGTTTTTGGGTGCCAGAGAAAGAGCCTTGCACGAGGGGTCCCGGGGTGACGACGAGTTCTGACCCGGGGGCACCTCGCCTAAGATTGTCGGCTGCCCTGGATAGGGTTGCCCTCGTATTCATGCCCAGAGCTGTGGGCAAACGTGAAATCTCTTTAGGGATGGTGGAATGGCGAGCAAAGCGGCAAATACGGCGGAAGTCGCAGAAATCCGTGAAGAAGCGGCTGAGGCGCCGCTCCTGGACAGCGTGGCGGCGGCAATCAAGAGGATGCTGGCGCGCGGGAAGGAGCGGGGTTATGTGACCTATGATGAATTGAATGCCGCATTGCCGCCCGACCAGGTGTCCTCGGAGCAGATCGAGGACACGATGACGATGCTCTCCGAGCTCGGCGTCAACGTGATCGAGAACGAGGAGAGCGAGGAGCCTGCGACACCCGACGCGGACGAAGGCGATGGCGAGGTCCGCGGCAATCTGGATGACGACGATATCGGCCGCACCGACGATCCGGTCCGCATGTATTTGCGCGAGATGGGATCAGTCGAGCTGCTGTCGCGTGAAGGCGAAATCGCCATCGCCAAGCGGATCGAGGCCGGCCGTGAAATGATGATCGGCGGCATCTGCGAGAATCCGATGACGATCCGCGCCATCGTCGCCTGGCGCGATGCCCTGAACGAAGGGAAGATGCTGCTGCGCGACATCATCGATCTCGACGCCACTTACGGCAGCGGTGTATTCGGGCCGGTACCGGCCGAGATAGTGGTCGTTGTTCCAGAGGGCGGCAGGATCGAGGGCGAAGCGAGCATCGGAGGGGGTGATGGCGCCCCGAACGGCGCGGAGCCGAGTGAAAACGCAGATGCCGGAAACGGCGAAGATGTTGCGAAGGAACTCGCGGAGATAGAGAGCGAGCTCGCTGTCGAGGAAGCCGAAGGCGAGGAAAGCTCGATCTCGCTGGCCGCGATGGAGGCGCAACTGAAGCCCAGCGCGCTTGCGACCTTTGACACCATCGCCGAAACCTACAAAAGACTGCACCGGCTTCAGGATCAGCGGATCAATGCCCTGCAAAAGGGTGAGCCGCTGCCGCGTGTAACCGAGCGGCGCTACGAGAAGCTCAAGGCGGAGATCATCGACAACGTCAAACGCGTGCGCCTCAACAACACGCGCATCGAGTACCTCGTCGACCAGCTTTACGAGGTCAACCGCAGGCTCGTCGCCGATGAAGGCAGACTACTGCGGCTCGCGGAAAGCGCCGGCATCAGGCGCTCGGAGTTCTTGCAGCAGTATTTTGGAAACGAGCTCGCCGGCGATTGGCTGGAGCGTGTCGAAGCTCTGCCCGGCCGTGGCTGGCCTCGACTGATCGAAAGGCATGCAACGGATGCGGTCAGACTACGCGCCAATATTGCGAGGGTCGCCGCCGAAGCCAAACTGCCGATCAGCGAATTCCGGCGCATCGTGCAAACCGTGCAGCGCGGCGAGCGCGAGGCGAGCCGGGCGAAAAAGGAAATGGTCGAGGCCAATCTGCGCCTCGTCATTTCGATCGCCAAGAAATACACCAATCGTGGGTTGCAATTCCTTGATCTGATCCAGGAGGGCAACATCGGGCTGATGAAGGCGGTCGACAAATTCGAATATCGCCGCGGCTACAAGTTTTCGACCTACGCGACGTGGTGGATCCGTCAGGCGATCACCCGCTCGATTGCCGATCAGGCGCGCACGATCCGAATTCCGGTGCACATGATCGAGACGATCAACAAACTGGTGCGCACCTCGCGTCAGATGCTGCACGAGATCGGCCGCGAGCCGACACCTGAAGAGCTCGCCGAAAAGCTCGCCATGCCGTTGGAAAAGGTGCGCAAGGTGCTGAAGATCGCCAAGGAGCCGATCAGCCTCGAAACGCCGATCGGCGACGAGGAGGATTCACATCTCGGCGATTTCATCGAGGACAAGAACGCGGTGCTGCCGCTCGACGCCGCCATCCAGGCCAATCTGCGCGAGACCACGACCCGTGTGTTGGCCTCATTGACGGCGCGTGAGGAGCGGGTGCTGCGGATGCGTTTCGGCATCGGTATGAATACCGATCACACGCTCGAAGAAGTCGGGCAGCAATTCTCAGTGACCCGTGAGCGTATCCGGCAGATCGAGGCCAAGGCGCTGAGAAAGCTGAAGCACCCGAGCCGCTCGCGGAAGTTGCGCAGCTTTTTGGATACCTGACCGCCCCAATCCGACGCGCAAGGGCCCGTAGTTCAGTTGGTTAGAACACGCCGCTCATAACGGTGGAGTCGCAGGTTCGAATCCTGCCGGGCCTACCACCTCAGTGGAGCACCCCCCGGTCGACGGTTTCGTGGACCAGTACCGGCTCCGCTGGCCCGGCTGCATCGAGAAAACCAGGAGCGGGGTTCGGCGTTTCACCTAACTCGACCTCTTCCGCCGGCATCTCACCGAAGCTGGCGGGTGTTTCCGGTTGGTAGCCGGGTCGGCGGAGCAAAAAGAGCCAAGCGAGACCAGTTGTGATCAGGGCGAGCGGAATCGCGTAAGCCCAACTCTGCGTGCGGAAGGAACCCGGAGCCGGTTCGAGAGAGCTGCGCAACAGCTCCGTGCTTCTTTCGAGCACCCGTTGGGGGGCCAGCTCGCGCTCCAGGGCTTCAATCGTGGCACTCAGCCGAACGCGAGTACGCGCAATATCTTCCTCTATCGCCTGTGGCGGCTTGCTTCCGTCATAGGCAACTGGCCGGCTTGCCGTTGGGCGATCCATCGATTGATCCATTCGGCATTCCTTCAGTCGCGGAGCTTCGCACTGGAAATCTTTTTCCCATTCTGCAGATAAAACGCCGGCCCGCTGATCCGGTTCCGGTCCCGGCCGGATCGGACAAGCAGCGGGATAAGGGACTCAGGAGACTTGGGCGATCTCGCGCACCCGGCTCGACTGCGTGGCGGCGAGGTGGTCCTTCGCCAGCACCGTATAGACGGCGGGAAGGACGAACAGCGTGAATAGGGTACCAATGGACATCCCCGCGACAACGACCACGCCGATCGAGAAGCGGCTGGCGGCGCCGGCGCCGGTCGCGATCAGCAACGGCACGAGCCCGACGACCATTGCCGCCGTCGTCATCAGAATCGGCCGCAGGCGGACGCGCGCGGCTTGCTCGATCGCGCGCCGGCGGTTGAGGTGCTCGCGTACCTGCAGCGTATTGGCAAATTCCACCATCAGAATGCCGTGCTTGCTGATCAGGCCGATTAGGGTGACGAGCCCGACCTGCGTGTAAATATTCATTGTCGCTAAGCCGAAGAACAGCGGCATCAATGCTCCGCACATCGACATCGGCACGCTGACGAGGATCACCAGCGGATCTCGCAGGCTCTCGAACTGCGCCGCCAGCACCAGAAATATCACGATCAGCGCGAAGACGAAGGTGATCGTCAGCTGGTTGCCTTCACGCACATATTGACGCGTATCGGAGAGGTAGTCGTGGCTGAAGCCCGCCGGCAGGTTCTTGGTCTGCTGCTCGAGAAAGTCGACCGCCTGGCCCATCGTCACGCCGGGCATCGGCACGGCCTGGAAAGTCGCAGAGTTCAGCTGGTTGTACTGGGTCAGGGAATTGGGCTGAGTGTCCATCTCGAGAGATACCAGATTGGATAGCGGCACCGGCTGCCCGGCCCCTCCGCCGCCCGGCGCAGTAACATAATATTGCGTCAACGTGTCCGGCGTCAGGCGGTCCATCCGTGTCACTTGCGGTATCACTTCGTAGGACCGGCCGCCGAGATTGAAGCGGTTGACGTAATTCTCGCCGACCAGCAGTGCCAATGTATCGCCGATCGACTGCATGGTCAGCCCGAGCTCGTTCACCTTGGAGCGGTCTACCTTGACCTGAATTGTCGGCTGGTTGAAATCAAGATCGCTGTCGGTGACGATGAACAGACCGCTCTTGCGTGCGGCCGCCTTGATCTTGTCCATCGCCAAGTAGATGTCCTTGTAGTCGCCAGTCGAATAGATCACCATCTGCACCGGCAGCCCGCCGATCGATCCGGGCAATGGCGGCAGCGAGAAGACGAAGGCGTTCATCCCTTCGACGGCCGCCGCCTTCTGTTGCATCAATGGCTTCAGCTGCTGCGCCGAACGCGAGCGCTCGGCCCAAGGTTTGAGGATCGCACCGGCAATGCCTTGATTGGGCCCCAACCTACCGTTGAGAATGAAGCGCAAATCGGTCTCCCGGAACGAGCCGAAGGCTTGGTCGAGCTTGTCGGTATAGGCCTCCTGGTAGTCGAGATTGGAATATTGCGGCGCTTTGGTCAGAGCGAAGAGGACCCCCTGATCCTCTTCGGGGGCCAGCTCGGCCTTCGTGTTCATGTACATGAAGACGAGGCTGGCAAAGACGGCCGCGGCGAACAGCGCGGTCACCGGCCGATAATCGAGCGAGCGCTCCAGCTTGCGCCCGTACCACTCGGCCAAACGGGAAAAGACCCGATCGATCAGGTGAACAAAACGGCCGCGCAGCATCTCGCGGGACAACAGCAGCGAGCACATCATCGGCGACAAAGTCACCGCGACCACGCCGGAAATGATGACCGCGCCGGCCAAGGTAAACGCGAATTCGCGAAACAGGGCGCCGGTAACACCGCCAAGGAACCCGATCGGAGCGTAGACTGCGGCCAAGGTCAGGGTCATCGAAATGACCGGGCCGGCGATCTCGCGGGCGCCGATGAGGGCAGCCTGCGCCGGGGTGCGGCCCTCCTCGATATGGCGGTAAACGTTCTCGAGAACGACGATCGCATCGTCGACGACCAGCCCGATGGCCAGCACCATTGCGAGCAGGGTCAGCAGGTTTAGGCTGAAGCCAAGCGCCGCCATGATGATCCCCGCGCCGACGAGCGACAGCGGGATCGTAACGACCGGGATCAGCACGGCGCGCAAGCTGCCGAGGAACAGGAAAATCACCCCGATCACAATGACGACCGCGGCGGCGAGCGTAAATTTGACCTCATCGATAGAGGCCTGAATGAACTTGGTCGAGTCGTAAGCAACCTGCATTTCGACCGAAGCCGGCAGGTTCCGCTCGATTTCGGGCAGCAGCGCCCGAATCCCCGCCACTAGCGACAGCGGGTTGCCGGTCGGGGTTGCCTGAACGCCAATGAACACGGCGTGCTGGCCGTTCATCTCGATGCTCGAGGTCCAGCTCTGCGCATTGAGGTCGACCGTGCCGATGTCTTCCATGCGCACCACCGCGCCGTCCTTCGCCTTGACCACCATCTTGTTGAACTGCTGGACATTGGCGAGCCCCGTATCGGCATTGACGTTGGTGACCGTGAAGTAGCCTTTGGCCTGGCCCGGCGCCGATTGGAAGTTATTGGCGCGAATTGCCGCAGCAACGTCGCTCGCTGAAATCCCACGTGCCGCCATCCGCGCCGGGTCGAGCCAGAGCCGCATGGCAAAGGTCTGGCCGCCGAGGATATCCGCCGAGGACACACCATCGACCGTGGCGAGCAGCGGCTGCACGACGCGGGTCAAATAATCGGAGATCGCCGCGCTCGACAATTCGGGGCTGGCAAAGCCGATATACATGACTGCCGTGGTCTGCCCGGTCGATTTGATGATGACCGGGTCCTGAGATTCTTTCGGGAGCTGGAATTTGACCTGCTGGACCTTGGCCATGATGTCGGTCAGCGCCTGGCTCGGATCGTAATTGAGTCGGATATAGGCGGTGACCGTGCTTGTCCCCTGAATTGACGACGCGGTCAGGTAATCGATGCCCTCAGCGGTTGACACCGCCTGGGATATCGGCGTCGTGATGAAGCCCTGCATCAAATCGGGCGAAGCGCCCGGGTAGAGCGTCGTGACCGTAATCGTTGTGTTCGACAGCTTCGGGTATTGGCGAATCTGCAAGCCGGTCATCGCTTTGAGACCGATCAACAGGATCAGCAGGCTGATCACCAGGGCCAGCACCGGCCGGCGGATGAAGATGTCGGTAAAAGACATGTCTCAGTTCCGGGTCAGCGTTTCCGGCGGTTGCGGCGCGGGCGAGTTGCTGATCGCGACCGGCGCGCCGTTCTGCACCTTGACCTGACCCGCAGCGACGACACGATCGCCCGGTTTGAGCCCGGCGAGGATCACTGCGTTGTTGCCCCACCGCGCCCCGGTTTTTACTGGGGTGCGCACCGCCTTGAGGATCGGGTTTCCCTTGGCGTCCTGGCCGTCCTCGCGGATCACGTAAACGCTGTCGCCGTAAAGCGTATAGTCGATCGCTGTCTCGGGCAGCACCATCATGTCGGGCTGCGGCGGCAGCACCACCGCGGCGTTTACGAACATGCCGGGCAGTAGCGCGTCATCGGGATTCGCCATCGTCGCCTGGATCGTCATCGTCCGCGTATCGGCGCTGATCTGCGGCTCGATCGTCCTGATCTCCGCGGCAAAGGTACGGCCGGGATATGCGTCGGCGGTGACGTTCACCCTTTGCCCGACCGAGATCTGCGAGCGCATCTGCGACGGCAAGGTGAAATTGACGTAGAGCGTCGATAGATCGGTTAAAGTGACGATTCGAGCTCCGGGAGTAAGGTATTGCCCGACCTCTATCTGGCGGGTGCCAAGTTGGCCTGAGAAGGGGGCGCGGATCAGCTTCTGCGCGATCAACGCCTCGGTCTTGATGATCATCGCCCGCGCCTGGTCGAGCTGGCTTTGTTTCTGATCGACGGTCTCCCGCGCCTCGAACTGACGCTGCGCGAGCTGACTCGAGCGCTCCAATGTGGTTTTGGCCCAGCGCGCCTGCGCCTCGTAACTGGCAAGGTCGCCGCGGTCCGGATCATCATTGATCTGAACAAGCGGGTCGCCGGCTTTAACCGTGGCTCCCGGGTCGAAGAAGATCTTCGTAACGCGTCCGCCGACTTCGGGATTTATCGTGACCTGATGGACGGCGGTCACCGACCCTATCCCGGTGGCAAAGCGCGGCACCGCCTCGGTCTTGACCTCGGCAGCGCTGATTTGGGCGGGAGGCGGCTTGTTGCTCGCAAAATAGGCAGCCATCCCCTGAGTCCGCAACCAATTGTAGCCATAAAGCACGCCGAGCACTATCGCGAGCAACAGCCCGACGATGACCATCCAGAGGATCGTCCTTGGTCGCCGGACGGTCGCGCGCGCCGTGTCGGGTCGGTCGCGCAGTAATCCTTCTACCGGTACCATGCGTTCGCCGTCCATAGGCGTACTCCCCTATAAAGCAGGTGCCAGCGGGCACGGCTGCTGAGCCGCGGCGGCGAGCGCGGACGCAATAGCCGCGTCCCTCATGCCGATGCCGCGCAGGATAAACCAGCTCGCCTCGTCGACCAGGTCCGATACTGTCCCTTGATAGGGCATCGAGGCTTGGCCTGGCAGGAACACAAAGGCAATCATCGCGACGACATGATGGCCGAGCCAGAACCGGTTTGCCGAGACGATCGGTTCAGGCTTGAGATCGCCGGCAGCTGCCGCTGCGTCGATCGAAGCGACAAAGAGCGGGTTGACCCGCTCGAAGATCGTGTCGAACAGCTCTCGGGCATATTCTCCGTCCTCGAGAAAGCTGTGCAGCACCAAGCGGAGGCGTATGTCGAGTTCGGCCCGGTCGACGCCGCCGAGCAGAAAGTAACGCACCATGAACGTAATCATGTGGACTAGGGTGGCCGTCGAGGGCTCCAGCGCGGCCAGTCGTTCGAGTGCGGGATCGCCTTCGCAGCCGGATTGGAGGATCTCGCCATAAAGATGCCTTTTGCTCGGGAAATGCCTGAACAGCAGCGCCTCGGAAATGCCGGCCGCCTCGGCCAGCTCCTTGGTGGTCGTGCCGGCAAATCCCTTTCGGGCAAAAAGCGGTACCGCCGCCGCAACGATCGCCTTGCGCCGCTCGTCGCTATCCAATCTGATCATGGCCATCGCGGCGCACTAGTAAGCGCTTACTTACTTGCCGTCAAGTCGGTCTGATTCAGGCCCCGTGAGGAACCCCTCTCCGCCCTTCGGGGGGGAGGAAGGGGCCCACGCCCCACGGGTCCGGGCAAAGCGCGGCCCGAGGACAGGCTCCGGCGTGGGAGGGTGAGGTGGGCGATGGCGACCGCTCGGAATCCCCCACCTCACCCCGGCCCTCCCCGCCCCCAGGGGCGGAGAGGGAGCCTGCTTGGTGCATCTTGAGACGAGAGTCTTCTATGCCGATACTGCCGACCAGGATCAAACCAGGATAGTCAAGGATGGTGCGATGAAGCTCTACAGCTTTTTCCGGTCCTCTGCCGCGTTCAGGGTTCGCATCGGCCTGAATCTGAAAGGGCTGTCCTACGACACCGCAGCGATTCACCTTCGACGCAACGACCAGAGCACGCCCGATTATCGCGGCGTCAACCCCCAGGGTCTGGTTCCGGCGCTTGACGATGGCGGGCAGATCCTGATCCAATCCATGGCGATCCTCGAATATCTCGACGAGCTCCACCCGGAGCCGCCGTTTTTGCCAAAGCAGCCGACCGACCGAGCCCGGGTTCGTGCGCTCGCCGACATCGTCGCCTGCGACATCCACCCGATCAACAATCTGCGCGTGCTGCGCTACCTGATGCGAGAACTCGGCCACGACGAAGCGGCGATCGCGAAATGGTACAACCATTGGATCGGTGCGGGATTTCAGGCGCTCGAGCCGCTGCTCGCGCAGGATGCCCGGACCGGCACGTTCTGCCACGGAGACTCACCGGGGTTGGCGGACATCGCCCTTGTTCCGCAGGTAATCAATGCCGAGCGTTACCAGCTCGATCTCGGGCCGTATCCGACGCTGCTGCGGATTTACGAGAACTGCATGAAGCTCGGGCCATTTATCGCCGCACATCCAAGCAAACAGCCGGATTACGAGCCGTAGGCAGCTACTCCTTTCGCGCGTCGGCGACCATGTTCCGCAGTGCCTCCAGGTCGATCGCCCCGGGGACGATGTGGTTGCCGACGATGAAACCAGGGGTTCCGCGGATGTTGAGAGCGCTGGCGAGCGCCAGATTGGTCTTGAGTGCCTGCCCGATATCCGGCGCGCTCATGTCCTGCTTCAGCCGGTCGACATCAAGTCCTACCGAACCGGCTACTTTATAGACCGTTTCGTCGGTGATCTGACCTTTGGTTGCCATCATTGCGTTGTGAAACGCCTCGTATTTGCCCTGCCGCTGGGCCGCGAGAGCGGCATGCGCGGCGGTGACCGATTGCGGTCCGAGGACCGGCATTTCCTTGTACAGGAAGCGCAGCTTCTGGTCCTCCTTCAGCAAAGCCTGCAGCGAAGGGAGCACTTGCTTGCAGTATGGGCAGCGGTAGTCGAAGAACTCGACAATCGTCACATCGCCCCGCGGGTTACCCCCTACCGGTGTTGCCGGGTCATCGAAAATTTCGCGACGCTGGTCGCTCAGAACCTTTTCCGCGTTGGCATCAGCCTCGCGGTTCAGCTTATCTTCGGCCCCGTGCAGCGCCTCGATCAAAACGTCGGGATTGTGGAGAAGGTAGTCGTGGATAATTCCCTCAATCGCTTGTCGCTGTTCGGTTGGAATTTCGGCGGCTCTCACCGGTCCGGATTGCAAAGTGGCAATAAAACCACAGACCAGAGCGAAGGTCAGAAATGGCGTGCGATACGGCATCACGTCGAATACTCCCGCAGGAAAGGGCTAAAGAAGGATTAGGTGCGATCAACGCGAGTTCGCGACCCCGCCCCCCGACTCCTCCATGTGCTCCGCCTCGCTATGGATGTTTTCGGCGCGGTTGTAGCCGGCGGAGTTTTTCGGCAATAGCGCCTTGGCCCGAAGGGCCTGCTGTTGGGCGTCCTTTTTCTTTCCCGCAGCGAGACCTTCCTCGGCCAGTGACAAGGCGGCCATGCCGATCTGGTTGTCGCGCCCGTAGGCGGTCGCCAGCAGATGCCAGCCCTGGGCTTCCTTGTCCTCGGTACGCATGGCATCGTTGAGATAGGCGATCGCGCGTTTGTTCACCTTCGGATCGTTCGATTCGATGTAGACTTGCGCGAGCGAAATGCGCAGCAGCGGCGCGGTGGGGGCGAGCCGAACGGCTTCCTCGTAAGGCTGGACTGCTTCGGCGATGCGGCCGTTCTCAAACAGCATCTGCCCTTTCAGCTCGCGATAATAGGGATCGCTCGGATAATCCCGGATCAGCCCGTCGATAATCGGCAGAGCCTTCTCCAGCTTTGGAATTCGGTAATAGGCGATTGCCCGCGCATAGCGCGCCAGAACCGACTGGTCCTTCTCCGGATAGGCGGCAAGTGTGGACGAAGGCGGCGAGACAAAGGCGTCGAGCTTGACCTTTATCCGTTTCAACAGGTCGATGTTGGTCTGAGAATCCGGAACGTTCGAGAAGCGTGAATGCTCGACGTGGTTGCGGACGTAGTCGATGCGTTGCGCGGTCAGCGGATGCGTGCGCAGATACGGATCCTCACGGATCCCGGCGAGCATCTCCTCGCCCTGAAGGACTTGGAAGAATTGAAGAAGCCCGCGCGCCGACTGGCCGCTTGCATCCAAAAAAGTCATGGCCGCGTGATCGGCGGAGGCCTCCTGCGTTATCGAATATTGCATGAAGGCCCGTTCCGCGACGCCCTGGGCACCGAGCAAGGCCCCGCCGCCCCCGCTGCCCCTGCCGGCGACCGTGGCAGCGGCGGCGAGCACCATCGCGATGATTCCTTCGATGCTGGCGTTCCGTGCCGCCTCTTGAAAGCGCGTCAGATGTCCACCGGCAATATGGCCGGTCTCGTGCGCGAGCACCCCGATCAGCTGGTTCGGCGTTTCGGAGCGCATGATCAATCCGCTGTTGATGAATTCGTTCTGGCCGCCGGCGACGAAGGAATTGATCTGTTTGTCTTCGACGAGATAGACGTGCAACGAACTCGGCTCGAGTCCCGCCGCCTTCCAGATCGGGGTCACCATCGTCCGAATGTCGCCCTCGATCTCGGTATCGCGGATGATGCTCTCGGCCGCAGCGGCGGCTTGAGCAATGACGAGCGACGCCGCGAAGCCGACTGCTGCGCCTGAACGGAAGATGCGAGAAGTCACCAGCGCCGCCTACAAGGCCACGGATGCGACGCCCGTGACGGGTGGCTCGGCATTGGGGGCGAGCACAGATCAACCCGCATGATTCAACTTCATGTTAGAAATGCGGCTAGGGCGGGGCAAGTCGACCATCGATTGCGCAGACCGCTGGCGTTAGGACTGGATCAACCGCTGCCACCAGCCGCGACGCGGATTTACCGGCTTTTCGGTCACAGTTTCCACTGGGTGCGCGGGCTCCGGCTTATTCTGCGGCTCTGGTTCGGCGGATGCCGGTTCGAGTTCCCGTTCCATCTCGCCGGTGTAGGGAACCCCCTGCTCGGCCTCGGCGGTGGGGAGCGATCCTGGCCGACGCTCCCGCTCTCCCTCTGACGTTTCCCTCATCGGCTGGGGATGCGGCGCCTCATACACTGCCACCTCAACGGGTCTCGCCGCGCCCGGTTCACCTTCGTCTGCCCCAGAAACGTTACCGCTGCTCGCCTGACCATCGCCGGCAAGAGCCGGCAGGCTCGCGGTTTCGATTGCCACAGCACCGACATCGTCGGGCCAGCTCGTGCGTGCCTCCACCAGCGTCTGCTCGCTTTCCTCGACCTCGGGAGTGGGCAAAATCTCGACGGTATCGACGGCCGGGCGTGGTTCTTCGAAACCTGATACGACGTCGCCTTCCCGCCGTACGCGTCGTCTCCCGCCCCGCCGGCCGCGCCGCCGCCGCCGGCGCTCGGCCTCGCTCTCCTCGTCCCCGTCAATCTCCTCGTTTTCGCTTTGACTGTTCTCGGCGACGAGATCAGCCTCGTCCTCCGCTAATCCGTTGCCGGTCTGCGCCGTGGGCACCGCAGGCTGGGAGGCAGGTTCCTCGTCGTGACGTCGCCGACGGCGCCGACGGCGGCGGCTGCGGCCGTGCCCTTCACCGCTCTCCTGCTCCTCGTTGGACGCGTCCGCGGCCTCGTCGACTTCTTCCTCTTCCTCTTCATCGTCCGAGATCGCAGCTTGGGTAAGCGGTGCAGCGGGCAAAAGAGCGGGCTCGGCTGCCGCATACGCACGCAGCCGCTCCAACCTAAAGGCCGGCGGGATCAAGGCATCGTCCTGCGCTACCAAAACTCGAATTGCGTAACGCGCCTCCAGCTGCACTAGCGAATCGCGTTTCTGGTTCAGGATGTACAGCGCGACCGTGGTTGGAACGTGAACGCAGATCTCGGCGGAGCGTCGGCGCATCCCTTCCTCCTCGATCGAGCGCAGCACGTAGAGTGCCGTCGACTCCGTCGAACGAATGAAGCCGGTGCCGCCGCAATGGGGACAAGGCTGTGTGGACGTCTCGACAAGCGATGGACGCAGCCGCTGACGTGACATCTCCATCAGACCGAACGCGCTGATCCGGCCGACCTGAATGCGCGCGCGGTCGTTCTTCAGTGCCTCCTTCAGCCGCCGCTCGACCGCCGACTGATTGCGGTGCTCCTCCATGTCGATGAAGTCGATCACAATCAAGCCGGCAAGGTCCCGCAATCTGAGCTGGCGCGCGATCTCCTCGGCCGCTTCGAGGTTGGTTCGGACCGCTGTCTCCTCGATGTTGCGTTCGCGCGTCGAGCGGCCGGAATTGACGTCGATCGCGACCAATGCCTCGGTCTGATTGATCACGATATAGCCGCCAGAGCGCAGCTGCACGATTGGAGAATGAATGGCGTCGATCTGGCTCTCGACTTGGAAGCGGTGGAGCAGGCCGATCTGAGGATCGCGGTAAGGCTGGACCCGCTTGGCATGGCTCGGCATCAGCATCTTCATGAACGCCTTCGCCGTGCGATAGCCTTCTTCGCCTTCGACCAGAACCTCGTCTATATCGCGCGTATAGAGGTCGCGGATCGACCGCTTGATCAGGTTGCCCTCTTCATAGATCAACGCGGGAGCGGTGGAGCGCAATGTCAGCTCGCGGATCTCGTTCCACAGGCGCAGCAGGTATTCGTAATCGCGCTTGATCTCGGCCTTCGAGCGTTCGGCCCCGGCGGTGCGTACGATCACCCCCATACCTTCGGGAATATCCAGCTCCTCGAGGATATCCTTTAGGCGGCGGCGGTCGGCGATGCTGGTGATCTTGCGCGATACCCCGCCACCGCGCGCCGTGTTCGGCATCAGCACGCAATAGCGGCCGGCAAGCGAAAGATAGGTCGTCAGGGCGGCGCCCTTGGTGCCGCGCTCCTCCTTGGTGACCTGGACGAGCATGATCTGCCGCCGCTTGATCACCTCCTGGATCTTGTAGTGCCGTATCGTGCGCGAGCGCTGGTGCTCGGCTTCCTCGAACTCATCCCCGCCGAGCGTCTCGACCGCTTCGGGATCAACCTCGCTCTCGGCGAGAGCGGCGGCCGTGCCCTCCTCGGCGGCGGCGAGCAGGTCCGGCTGCGCCCCCTCAGGCGGAAATTGGAGAGCCGAAACGACCACGTCGTCCGGCCCGGCCAAAGCCGCTGCGATGGTGACCGTGTTTGCCGCGGCGGACACCGGCGTCGTCGCGTCCGTTGCGCCGGCCTCGGGCTCGTGGGGCAGGTCAGCCACTGCGGCCGGCTCCTCCCAGCCGTAGGGCGCCACCGCGGTCGGGATCGTCGCGGCTGTCGCCGGTTCCGGGTTCGTCGCGTCCATCGCGGCGCCCTCTGGTTCCCGAAGCACGGGTCCCCAGGGCGCCTCGGCCGGGCCCTCTTCGGGGGGAGGCATTTCGGAAACCGTTCCTGCTGCGTGCGCCTCTCCGCCGCCGGCGACCTCGGTGTCATGCCGAGGCGGGTCCGAAGGTTCGCGCAGTTCCAATTCTGCGGCCTCCGAACCTTCGTCATCGCCGCCCTCGGGTGTGGCCGGGACAGGAACCGGCTCGGGCAAGGCCGCTGCTAGTGAAACTCCCTCTTCGCTTGCAGCTTCGGGTTCGGCTTCCCGTGTCTCGCCTTCCTCTTGTACCGAATCGAGGTCGTTCGGCTCTCGGTCGCCAACCGGAATCTTGTAGTAATCGGGATGAATTTCGCTAAAAGCTAGGAAGCCATGCCGATGATTGCCGTAATCGACAAACGCCGCCTGCAGCGAGGGTTCAACGCGGGTAACTTTGGCTAGGTAGATATTACCCTTTACCTGCTTTTTAGTGGATGATTCGAAATCGAACTCTTCGAGTCGATTGCCGTTGAGCACCACCACCCGGGTCTCTTCGGGGTGGGTGGCATCGATGAGCATACGTTTTGCCATTCTGGCATAACTCCGGGGCGCGCTGCCGCGGCCGCGCGAAAATCGGCCGGCGGCGCGCTTCTGTCTGCAAGGAAGCCACAGGTGCCTGAAGCTATTCCACTAAGCGATGAGGAGAAATCGGCCATGGTTTTGTCAGGGAGCCTTTTAGCGGCTTCGGGTTCCTACGGTCCGTGTCGCCCGGCGCTGCGAGCCGGCGCGGCGGCAGCCGGGCAGCTGCCGATCCCTCGGGCTTGCATCGCATTGCCCCACCGGGCGCGGCGCCCGGTCGGCGAACGGCGGTTTTTTCGCGACCCTTACTGTATAGAGTATAATAGGCTGCCACAATCATTTCGTCCGACCGGCGTTTCGTCCGATGGGCGATCCTCTCGCGCGGTCGACCACGCGCATCTGGTCGTACCGCGCCCGTCAAAACATGCTTGGAATGGTATCGCCAATAGCGCATATGAAGGCCCGGCCGCGCGGGCTCATGGCATGACGGTGGTCTGGCGGCCGCCTGATGGAGATGGTCACAGACCCTAGCAACATGGTTAAGATCTTCCGGTTTCTTTTTGTATGCGCAGTCATGCTGGCGATCGCAGGCTGTGGATTCGTCGGGATCACACTCTGGTATTTCGGTCGTGACCTGCCGGATTACCAGCAGCTTGCCCATTATCAGCCGCCGATCATGACCCGAGTGCAGGCGGGCGACGGGCTGCTTCTCGCCGAATACGCAACCGAGCGGCGGATTTTCGTGCCGATACAGGCGATCCCGAAGCCGGTCATCAACGCCTTTTTGTCTGCCGAAGACAAAAACTTCTACAACCATCACGGGGTCGACCCCGTCTCGATCCTGCGCGCGGCGATCACCGATGTGAGCCGGTTTCGGGCTAATCGCCGGCCGGTCGGTGCCTCGACAATCACCCAGCAAGTCGCCAAAAACATGCTGCTGTCAAACGAGGTTTCGATCGAACGCAAGATCAAGGAGATCCTGCTGGCCACCCGCATCGAGGCGGCGTTGCCGAAGGAGCGCATCCTGGAGCTCTACCTGAACGAAATCTATCTCGGCTCTGGTGCTTATGGTGTCGCCGCTGCGGCACTCACCTATTTCGACAAATCTCTCGATGATCTGACCCTCGGCGAGGCTGCGTTCCTCGCCGGGCTCCCCAAGGCGCCAAACCGATACAGCCCGGCGCGCTTCCCGCAGACGGCAAAAGCTCGCCGCGATTGGGTCCTGGAGAGGATGGTCGAAGACGGAGCAGCCACCCAGGCCGAGGCAGCGCAAGCCGAAGCTCAGCCCCTCGAGCTTCGCCATCGGCAGGGGGCGGACGAGGTCAGAGCCCCCTATTTCGCCGAGGAGGTCAGGCGCGACTTGCTGGCCCGCTATGGCGAAAAAGTTCTGTACGGGGCTGGGCTGTCGGTGCGCACCAGCCTCGATGAGCAACTGCAGGCGGCTTCGGACAAGGCGCTGCGCTCCGGGCTGATCGCCTACGAGCACAGCCGTGGCGGATGGCGCGGCGCGATCGCCCGAATCGACCCCAAGGGAGACTGGGCGGCGCATCTCGCTGCCGTGCCGGTGCCCGGTGTCGCGACCGATGTCGGATGGCGGCTCGCGATGGTGGTCCGCAGCGAGCCGGACGGCGCAGCTATCGGCTTTGCCAACGGCGCGAGTGGGCGCATCCCGTTCTCCGAAATGCGCTGGGCGCGGCCGCGCCACGACAACGGCACCTTTGGTCCCTATCCTCGCGGCGCCGCTGATGTCGTGAAGCCGGGCGATGTCGTGATGGTCGACCCGATCGACGCGTCGAAGTCGGAAACCAGCGCCGGCAAGACTGCCGGCCTCTACACCCTCTGCCAGGTACCGGAGGTTTCGGGCGCTCTTATCGCGATGGATCCGCACACCGGGCGCGTGCTTGCGATCAGCGGCGGGTTCAGCTTTGCGACGAGCCAATTCGACCGCGCCACCCAGGCGAAGCGGCAGCCGGGTTCCTCGATCAAGCCGTTCGTTTTTCTGACCGCGCTAGATCACGGATTCACACCGTCGACCTTGATCGACGACGCGCCAATATCGCTTCCACAAGGCCCGGGGCTGCCGATGTGGACGCCGCGCAATTACACGAAGCGAGGCCAGGAGGCGAAGTATCACGGGCCGACGCCGCTGCGCATCGCCATCGAAAAGTCGATCGATACGATGACGGTGCGGGCGGCCAAGATGATCGGCCTCGACCCCATCGCCGATACGGTCGAGGGCTTCGGCATAATGGATCACATGCCGCGGGAATATTCGATAGTGCTCGGCGCCGGCGAAACAACGCCCCTCCGTATGACGGCGGCCTATGCGATGCTGGTCAATGGCGGAAAGCGCATCACCCCAACCTTCATCGATCGTATCCAGGATCGCAACGGCGCGACGATTTTCCGTGCCGATCAGCGGACATGCCCAGGTTGCGACGACATCGACTGGCAGCACCAGACGGTGCCGATCATCCCGGACACGCGCGAACAGGTTGCCGATCCGGGCTCAGCCTACCAGATCGTGACGATGCTGGAGGGCGTGGTTCAGCGCGGCACCGGCACGGCAGTCAAGGCGGTCGGCAAGCCGATCGCAGGCAAGACCGGGACCAGCAACGATTGGCGCGATGCGTGGTTCGTCGGCTTCACGCCCGATCTGGCCGCCGGCGTCTATATCGGTTTCGACGACCCGGACAGCCTCGGCGACGACGAGACCGGCGGC
>Ga0210396_10001082_pt1 | contig 30836 bp, 30 predicted proteins | sample IncBWH17OmetaG_FD_155466 | JGI IMG/M metagenome (GOLD analysis project Ga0210396, IMG submission 155466) | Forest soil microbial communities from Barre Woods Harvard Forest LTER site, Petersham, Massachusetts, United States - Inc-BW-H-17-O ...
GGAGGCACCGGACTGGGTCTGGCGATCAGTCGCGAACTCGCCGGCCTGTTGGGCGGCGAGATCCAGTTGCGCAGCACGCCAGATGAGGGCAGCACGTTCACGCTCTACTTACCGCAAACCTACGTGGGATCTTCGACCGACGTCGGCGGGACCGAATTCAGATCCGCGGCAATGCCCGCCCTTGGTCAGCCCCCGGCTGGAGCCACGTCCAAGCGTGCGATCGAGCAGATCAGCATCGCGGACGACCGCGAAATCTTGCAGCCGGAAGATGCCGTGCTTCTGATTGTGGAAGATGATCCCTATTTTGCCACCATGCTGCGCGACCTGGCGCGCGACAACGGTTTCAAGGTTCTGGTCGCGACGCGCGGTTCAGAAGCGCTGGCGCTCGCCCATGAGTTCCAGCCAACAGCCATTTCCCTGGACGTTTTCCTGCCGGACATGCTGGGCTGGACAGTTCTCAATCACTTCAAGCAGGATCCACGCACGCGCCACATTCCAGTTCAGATGTTGACGCTGGATGAAGACCGGCAGCACGGCATGGCGCGCGGCGCGTTCTCCTACCTGATCAAGCCCGCGACATCCGAACAACTGAAGAACGCGTTTGCGCGCATGAAGGAATACACCACGCCGCGACGCAAGCGTTTATTGGTGGTGGAAGACAATCCGGCCGAGCAGTTGAGCATCCGCGAATTGCTCGGCTACGGCGATATTGACGTGGAGATCGCCGCCACCGGCAGGCAAGCGCTTGCGGCGATTGCAGAGCAATCGTTTGATTGCGTGGTGCTCGACTTGCGCCTTCCGGACATGTCTGGATTTGAGATATTGGAACGCTTCCGCGATACGCCTTCACTGAGCGATTTGCCGGTCGTGGTGTTTACGGGGAAAGACCTGTCGCCCGAGGAAGATGCTCGACTGCACGTGCTGGCGCGTAGCGTGGTGGTGAAGGGCGTGGAATCTCCGGAGCGGCTGCTGGATGAGACCGCGTTGTTCGTGCATCGCGTCGTCACCGACCTTCCGCCCGAAAAACAAAAGATGCTCGATCTGTTGCACCATTCGGATGAAGCCCTCGAAGGGAAAAAAGTGCTCGTGGTGGATGATGACGTGCGAAATATTTTTGCGCTCAGCAGCGTGCTGGAGCGCCGCGGAATGACGGTGCTTACCGCCGGCACAGGCCGGGAAGCGATCATCACGCTGGAGTCAACGCCGGATGTGGCGATCGTATTGATGGACATCATGATGCCGGACATGGACGGATACGAGACGATGCAGATCATTCGCCGCAATCCTTCCTTCCGGCGCTTGCCGATCATCGCTCTGACTGCCAAAGCCATGAAAGGGGACCGCGAAAAGTGCCTCGAGGCGGGGGCTTCCGAGTATCTGGCAAAACCGGTGAACACCGAGCAATTGCTTTCTGCATTGCGGATGTGGTTCCACCGGTAGCATGATTCCGGTTTCCGGCGATTGAGAATCGATCGTAGAGGGCGGTTCAACTTCGCCTGAAGCGAGAGGAAGAAAATGCGCGAGCAGGAAAAAGTAAACATTCTGATGGTGGACGATCAGCCCGGCAAGCTGCTCACCTACGAAGCCATTCTGAATGAGCTGGATGAGAATCTGATCAAGGCGCGTTCGGGGAAAGAGGCGCTGGACCATTTACTGAGAACCGATATTGCCGTCGTGCTGATGGACGTAAGCATGCCGGAACTCGATGGATTCCAGCTGGCGGATATGATCCGGCAGCACCCGCGTTTTCAGAAGATCGCCATTATTTTCATCTCCGCCGTGCACCTCACGGACCTGGACCGGCTCAACGCCTACCAACGCGGCGCTGTGGATTATATTTCCGTGCCCGTGGTTCCGGAATTGTTGCGCGCGAAAGTGCGAGTTTTCGCGGATTTGCACCGCAAAACGCAGCAGCTCGAGACGCTCAATCGTGATCTTCGCTCGCTCTCCGCCCGGCTGCTGGCGATGCAAGATGAGGAGCGTCGCCACATCGCCCGCGACCTGCACGATAGTATCGGGCCCTTGATCGCCGCGCTCTCCATGAATAACGGAATGCTGGCCCAGCAAACCAAAAAACTTGGACCCGACGTCGCCGACGTCTTACAGCAAAACAATCAGCTGGTGGAACAGCTTTCGAAAGATATACGCACCATTTCGCACCTGCTGCATCCGCCTCTGCTTGATGAGATTGGCCTATTGCCCGCAATCAAAATGTTCGCAGAGGGTTTTGCGGAGCGTAGCAGCGTGAAGGTCGACGTGGAGCTGTCGCCGGAAATAGGCCGGTTGCCTCCCAATGTGGAGATATCGGTTTTTCGAGTCGTGCAGGAGTGTCTGACGAACGTCTATCGCCATTCCGGAAGTAAGACAGCGAGCATTAAGATCGCGCCTTCCCAGGAAAAGCTACTTACTGTTCAAGTCCGCGACGAAGGTAAGGGCATGCCCCGTACGAATGGCGTCCCTGCTTCCCCGGGATCAAACCATGGCGTGGGATTGAGTGGCATGCGTGAGCGTCTGCGCGAGCTTGGCGGCACGCTCGAAATTAAATCCAGTGAGAACGGCACCACGGTGATTGCGGCGGTTCCTGTCGCGAAGCCGATGGTGAAAAACGTATGATTTCGGCGGCCGCCGGTATGCGGGCGAATATTTCCGCGCCTTTGGAATTGCATACTATGACGCGAAGCGCGGGAGAGCTCTGATGCGCACTCGATTTCTGATCGTGGACGATAGCGAACTCGTACGGAAATCACTTCGCACGGTCTTGCAAGCCAATCCCGATTGGGAAATATGCGGCGAGGCGGCTGATGGCGAGGCTGCTCTCAAGCTGTTCAGTGAGTTGCATCCCAACATAGTGATCCTGGATTTTCAAATGCCCGGCATCAATGGGATCGAGACCGCGCGGCGTATGTCAGAGGTCGCTCCCGCTGTTCCGATCGTTCTATTCACTCAGCATGCCAGTCCCGACCTGGAGAGACACGCCCGGGAGGCCGGAATTCGCTCCGTGGTGTCCAAAACCGATGCGTTTCCGATGGTCGGGATGATTGAGGCGCTCCTGGGGCCCGCGGAGTCCGAACCGGCCGCGGAAGGATCAGCGGATTATGGGAAGGGGCAAGCTGGATAGTCTTGAGAGTCTCGATACGTTCGCGTGCGTCGTCGGGGCCGCAGAAGCGAAAAATACGTTGGTTAGTGTATGGAGAACCTGCGTGCAGAGGTCCATATTGCAGGCAGGCTCCGCAGGAAACATGCCATCACCCCACGGGAGGATGTTCCCCCATCCTCCCGCCCCCCTTCCGACAATTCCCGCAAGCGATTGAGCGCACTTCGATGGTCTTTACAGGTCGTGGACCGCAGCGGTTGAACTGCCGACATAATTCCAGTGGCGAAATACTTCGCCTTACTCTCTTTTTAGGCGATCGAGCAGCGGGGGCGGCAATCCGTGCAGTAATTCCAGGAACACGCCGTTCGTCCAGCCAAATCCGATCACGTTCTGGCTGTAGCCCTTTACGATTCGCGTGATGGAAGTACGTTTGACGACGTTGTACTTTTCACGAATGTATTTGTCAGTCACGAAATCTTCGATCACCATGCTCAGGAAATTATAAGCGACGCGGTCGGCGTCCGCGGCGAAGCCATAGCGGCGCATTCCGTCCACTGCCAGCAATTGGATGGGCGCCCAACCGTACGGGTAATCCCATTGCGCCTGCGATTCCACGCGGCTCATGGCCAGCCCGCCGGGCTGTTCGAACAGCGGAAGGTTTTTCACCACCGCCTGCGCCTGCTCCGGCGATGCCAATCCCGCCCAAAGTGGATAGAACGTGGTGGCGAAGTCGTAGGTGGATAGTGTGTGGGTCATGAAATCGTAGTCGAAATAGAGGCCTTGCTTCGCGCCCCAAAGATATTTCTGTATCAGCCTTTGGCGCTCGATCGCACGGGCCTTCCAGCGTTCCGCTTCCTGCGGCCGCCCCAGCAAAGTACTCATGCGCTCAAGATCCTTCTCGGTTTTGTACAACAGGCTATTCAGGCAGACAGGGGCGTAGTGGTGGGTATCCGCGCTGAACGGGCCGAAGCGAAATGAAACATCAAACCCCGATTCGCGCATGCTGCGATCGCCTTTGTAGAAGTCCGCTGACAAGGTCACCTGACTTACAGGCGAATCCGTGGTTGCCTCGTTGTCTTTCGAGTTTCTGTCCGCGTGTTCATCGCGGGTGAAGACCGGGAAGAGCGGCCCCACGAGAGATTCCACCGGATGATCTTTGTCCACATGGACGAGATGAGGGTCCTTCGTTCCGTCCAGAAACAGGAAGTATTGCGCGGCGCCGCGGTAATAGTCGCTCGGATCGCCGATGATTTCGGGAACGGGACCTTCGCCGTGATCGAAGTAACGAGACAGTCCGGTGTCTCCCGCCAAATGAGGCGGGCGGGTCCATTGCTCGTAGTCGGTGACCGCGAAATCGTAGGCTCTCTGCAGCCATGCATTGTCCATCTGTTGCGCGGAATCCCCCGCGCCGTATACCGCCAGAATCATGGAAGTCAGGAACGGAGGCTGCGAGCGCGTTAGATAGTAGGTGCGGTTCGCGTTCAGAATCGAGCCGTAATTCTGAATTTCGTAGAAGAAGTTTTCCACCATTCCCTTTGCAAGTTCCACGCGACCGGCCCGCAGAAGTCCGAGAATAACGAAGTAACTATCCCAGCCATACATCTCATTGAATTGGCCGCCCGGCACAATGTATGGGTGAGGAAGATACAACAGCCCAGCCTTGGGAATTTTGTGCAGGTGCACATCGTCGGGGCTTGTGATGACCTCGGGCAAGGCCTCGACGCGGACCCTGCAATCCTTCACAAGATCCTGAAAGGCCGGCAAGCCTTTGAAATCCGCCGGAAAATACAGATACTGCTCGTCGCCTATTTTCTGGTCCTCATACGTTTTGCATTGGTCGAGAGAACGGGTGAGATGGTCCCAGCTGACTGAGATGTATTGCTGCACGTCATCGAAGTGTTGAAATTCATTGTTCATAGTCTGATTGTGAATCGCATAATCAGTATACGACGCATCGAGCCAGACCCCCGGGAGCAAGCAAAAGGCGAGTGCCAGGAAAGGGCGCACACAAATCGAGAATCGGTCCGCAACCACACGACGCGAATTCAGCGCGCAAGCCATTCGCCCCTTCCAGCTCACATAGGTGTGTGAGCCGCCGTGCAGCGCAAGTTTAGTGCGAATTGGACCAAGACAAAATCAGGTGAATGCTGGATTCAATTCAGGCATTCGCCTGCATAATCATGGGAGTTGCATCCTAGGAGATTCTACGTGGTGTTCGGATAATCTCCACGGCTCGGTTCTTGACGGTTAACCTAAGTGTCCTATTTTGAACAACAAAGGTCGTGGAAGTCTGGCAATATGCGTGCTGCCAAAGTACTAGCGAGGCTTGCCTGGATTCTCTTGGAACCAGTTAGGGGTTAACGTGAAGCTGAGCTTACGCCTCATTTTGTTCTTGGTTCTGGCCGTCACCATCATTACTTTCGGTGTGTCCAAGAATGAAGTTCGCGCCGAGAAGCGCGGCTTGCGCACGGATCTGGTGCACCGCGCTGAAATTCTGGCGGAGAGTCTGCAGGAGATCGTTGAGCCGGCCCTCGAGAGAGGCTCACGCGAGCAACTGCGCCGCATCGTAGAGCGCTTTGGGAACCGCGAGCAGCTAGCGGGTGTCGCGGTTTACGATAGCCACGGGACAGTCCTCGCGGAAAGCTCCAATCTGCAGAACCGCTTCGTTCCTCCTCCCGTTCCTCTGGCGAAAGTGATTTCCAGCGATAGCGGCCTTAGTCAATTTATAAATGTCGGCTCGGAACCGATGCATGTGTACTACATGCCGCTGCACGATAAGACGTCCGTTACCGGCGTGCTGGCCATTTTTAATGATGTGGCCTACATCGAAACGCAGAGCGCGCGCATGTGGCGTGCGACTTTTTGGCACGTGATCGCTGAGGTCCTGGTGATCGTGCTGATCACCTTGCTGATCATCCGCTGGACGATCGTTCTGCCGATTTCGCGGACCGCGCAATGGATGAAAGATATACGCCGCGGCCGGGCGATGCCCAGTCCGCCGGGCCCAAAGGAGGGTTTTCTAACTCCATTCACGAACGAGGTGATGAATCTCACTCGAAGTTTGGCAGACGCGCGCTCCGCCGCGGAAGAAGAGGCGCGCCTGCGCGAATCCGGCGAGTCCGTCTGGACCGCCGAGCGCCTGCGCGTGAGCATTCAGGGAAAGGCGTCGCACGGATCACTCGTGGTTGTGTCCAATCGCGAGCCTTATATGCACGTCCATAAAGGAAAGGGCATCGAGCTTTTGGTTCCGGCAAGCGGCTTGGTTACCGCGCTGGAACCGATTCTGCGCGCCTGCGACGGAATCTGGATCGCCTCGGGCTCCGGCGATGCCGACCGCGAAACAGTGGACGATCACGACCACCTCCGCGTCCCGCCGGAGAAGCCGGACTACACTCTGCGTCGCGTGTGGTTGTCGAAAGAAGTGGAAAAAGGGCATTACTACGGATTTTCGAATGAAGGGTTATGGCCGCTGTGCCACATCGCACACACCCGGCCAATTTTCCGCGCCTCGGACTGGCAAAGCTATCAGGAGGCGAACCGCAAATTCGCTGAAGCGGTGCTGCAAGAGATTGAGGGCGTCGAACGGCCGCTGGTGCTGGTGCAGGATTATCACTTCGCGCTGCTTCCGCGCATGGTGAAGGAAGCGCGTCCGGACGCGCGCGTCGCGATTTTCTGGCACATCCCCTGGCCCAATTCCGAAGCATTCGGCATATGCCCCTGGCAACGCGAACTCGTCAGCGGCCTGCTGGGCGCGGACTTGATCGGATTCCAGATACAGGCGCATTGCGATAATTTTCTGGAGACGGTGGACGCCTCATTGGAATCGCAAATTGAATGGGAACGATTCGCAGTGAAGCGCGCCGGGCACATCACCTTCGTTAAGCCGTTCCCCATCAGCGTGGATTTTCGCGAGTCCCAACGAGGCCTGGATCCCGCGGTGTCGCCCTACGTGCTGCGCAGCGAGCTGCTGAGTAAGCTGGGCATCAAGGCGAACTTCATCGGAGTCGGCGTGGATCGCGTGGACTACACCAAAGGATTGCTCGAGCGGCTGCGCGGCGTCGAACGGTTCCTCGAGAAGTGGCCGGCCTATCGCGAAAAACTCACCTTCGTGCAGATCGGCGCGCCCAGCCGCACGGAAATCGAGCGTTATCACGATTTCCTGGAAGAGCTCGTAGCTGAAGCCGCGCGGATCAATGCGCGCTGGGAGACCGCGGATTGGAAGCCTATCGCGCTGCTCACGCGCCACCACAGCCATGAGGAAATTCTCCCGTATTACCGGGCGGCGGATTTCTGCATGGTTACATCTCTGCATGATGGAATGAACCTGGTGGCGAAGGAATTTATTGCATCGCGCGATGACGAAGAAGGGGCGCTGATTCTGAGCCAGTTCACCGGGGCGGCCCGTGAATTGCGCGATGCCATCATCGTGAACCCGTACGATGTGGAACAGCTGGCGGAAGCCATACGCGTGGCGTTGGAGATGGACACGGCGGAACGGCAAACGCGGATGAGGCTGATGCGGAGCACGGTCATGCGTCACAATGTATTCGCGTGGGCGGGCAGTCTGATCACGGAACTTTCTGAAATCCGGATCGAGGAAGCACAGCCCGAAGTCGGGCGCGCCGTATGAATGGACCTCACGCGGCGGCCAAGCACGCCTCGCAGATCAAACCAAAAGAGAAACGGGCAATCGAACGTTCGCGCACGCACCACCTTCCGGGTGCGTCGAATGGCGATGTCGCCGCGCATTCGCCGCGCTATCTATTCCGCGCGTGGAGCGAAATTGCAGCCCGGATTCGCAACGCCGAGATTTGTGCGCTGTTGCTGGATTTCGACGGCACGTTGGTAAAGCTGCAGCGAAATCCATGGGAGGTGCGCGTACCTCTGCGCACCAAACGCTTGCTCGAGCGCCTGGCGCGAAATCCCAAGTTATTCGTCGCGATCGTCAGCGGAAGGCGCTGCCAGGATCTGCAAACTCGCATTGGCGTCGAGACCCTGCATTTCATCGGACTTCATGGAGCCGAAGAACAGGGAAAGCACACCAGGATCAGCAGCGCGTCGGCCAGGATTTTGGCGCACGCACAACAAGGCGCGCGCACACGGATGGCCGCAATGCGCGGCATGCGCGTCGAAGACAAAGGGATGAGCTTTGCAGTCCACTATCGGCAGGCCAGCGCCCCCATCGCGCGCGCCGCGAAATTCTGCCTGTTGGACGTGGTCGCGCCGCTGCGAGATAACCTGAGAGTTTTGGAAGGTGCGATGGTGTGGGAAGTTCTGCCGAACGAGGTCCGTGGAAAAGGCGGCGCGGTGCGAGACCTGCTCGGTGACTTCCCGCCGGGCACGCCGGCGATTTATATCGGCGACGATGGCACGGATGAAGCCGCCTTTTGCGCGCTAGGCGATCAGATCTCCATCCGCGTGGGAACGCCGCAAAAGAGCCATGCGAAATACTATGTGCGGGATCCGGGTGAAGTGATTCGTTTTCTCCTGCGGCTCGAAGCAGAATTGGCGTAGCGCGAAGTTCCGGATTTTTCTGCCTCGTACGGCGCCCTCAAAGTCTTCTGTGACTCGCATTCGCAAATGCTGGATCACTCCGAATTGAACACGCTGGCTTCCTGAAGTCCTCTGAGACCGTGTTGCACAAGTGTGATTTCCCTCGTCCGAGCGTGTTCGTCGCGCAGCGCCTGAATGATCATCCATTCCACGTCAGTCGGGCGGCTGGGAGCCGAGATGACGTCGAAGGCGCCCAACCGCATCGCTTCCAGATATTCATCCCAATCGGTAAGACGAGTCGCGAGGACGATTCTGATTCTGCGCGCTGCGGCTCGCGCGGCAATCAGCAAGTCGCGGTAATCCCCATCCGCCAGCGAGCGGGCACAAAAGAGCAATCCCACATTTTCCTGCGCCATGATCTCTTTGCACTCGCGCACGGTCGAGGCGACGACCGGATCCAGCCCCTGCTTCGCCAAAATGTCACACATCGCCCGCCGTTCTTCCAAGTCGGCAGAAGCAATCACAACCTGCCAGGGAACATACATTCGCGACCTCCTGCAATTCGAGACGCCTCATCGAGCAGGTTCCCGCAGTACGCGTCAGCACGGTTCACTTGCGAGGCCCAGCCCAATGGCTGAAAAGCAGAATCAAGGAATTAAGAACCAGAAGCGCGTTTATCAGTGCATTGCGAATTTTGCCTTTCTTGCGGACTCGGTGCATGGGCGTGGTGGCCTAAGCAGTGCGCCGGCTTCCTCCTAGCGTGACCAGGAACGAAAAGATTTGGCGAGGAGAGGATGGGAGCCGGCCCAGCCCTCATGCCTTGATCTCGCAAGGCACCCGACTCTCATTCCTCTCCTGCGACGCCCATTCTGCCGGGCGATGCAGCGCCGCGGAATACGGATAACTTCTTAAGGTGCAGAGGGATTTGCTGTACGCGTGTGGATTGTCATCGAAGTCTGTGCCGCGACCGAGCGAACAATAGTGGACGGATACCTCTGAAACACGGGGAGGAGGGGCTGCCGATTCTCGGCGACAACCCCTTTTTTGGAGCAGGCAGTCGGGCGGAATTAAATCGAAGGAAAATTGTTCACAAACTTTTCGGCGGCCTCACGCTGTCTTGCTCAATGAGCGCAAAGAGTCCCGCATTTCCATGGCGCGAGCTGATACGGCAAGTGGCGCTCCGCTTTCCGTCACGTAATAACGCTCCGGCGCAAATGCCGCGCTGCAAAACGGACAGACCTGATGCCGGGGCCGCGACCGCACGGGTCTGTGCAGCAGGTACATGGACTCCGCCCATTCTTCCAATACAATCCGCGCGGAGCATTTCGTGCATCTGCAGCAAAGATAGGTGTACATCGCAGACCTCCCAGGTATCCGGCAATAATCGGCGGCCACGCTCTCATTCCAACGAACAAAATGAGGCAGTTGCCTGGTTCGCTAGCGAGCGCGTCCGCGCCCTTGCCAATTTACATTTTCGCGGATTCTATTCAATACAGTGGAACACCTAGGGAGAGGCGAGCGATTGCGTATCGGCTGAAAAACCGCGGATTCTGCATCGAAGGTGAGTCCGCCGGAATATCTCACGCGTGCGGCGCGGCATATCCGGCGTAAAATGAGCGGCTTCGGAATACGAGCTGCTATCCGTAACATTACAGGCAATTCCCTATTGGCAAAATATTGCGGAGGATTACACTAGGGTGCAGCGTCCGGCATTCGTCTCGCATCATCGGCTTTTGATTTTTTCTTAGCGGTCCGCTTAACGCAACCGCCGGGGCCCGAAATGGTCATCGGCGCAAAATCATCGAGAGGAGAAAATATCTAATGCGTAGCCGATTCATTCGTCCTTTTCTACTCGCAATCGCAATGTTGTTTCTTTCTTCCGCGTCTTTCGCGCAAATCGGTGTGGCGATCACCATCGCGCCTCCCGAATTGCCCGTTTACGAGCAACCGGTTTGCCCCGGCGACGGTTACATTTGGACGCCGGGATATTGGGCGTGGGGCGACGACGGTTATTACTGGGTGCCCGGCACATGGGTGGAAGCGCCTGAAGTCGGTTTCTTCTGGACGCCAGGCTATTGGGGCTGGGGCGGTAGCAGTTTTGTTTGGTACGACGGCTATTGGGGCCCGACCGTAGGTTTCTACGGCGGAATCAACTATGGCTTCGGCTACTTCGGCCATGGCTATGAAGGCGGGCGCTGGGACCACGACCACTTCTATTACAACCGCGCGGTGAATAACATAAACGTCAACGTAATTCACAACGTGTACGAATCGAGAGTGGACGTGAGAAACGATGTACGCGTGAGTTATAACGGCCACGGCGGAATCAACGATCGTCCAACGCGCCAGGAAGAAGCAGTCGCGCACGAGCGGCACATCCCTCCCGTCGCCGCACAAACGCAACACGTGAACGCCGCGCGTGCGAACCCAGCGCTGCGTGCTTCCGACAATCATGGCAGGCCCCCGATCGCGGCCACTGCCAGACCAGGAGATTTTAGCGGTCACAGTACGGAAAACGCTGCCGGTCACGCCAATCCTGCCATTCACCCGAAAGAACTTCCGGCTGCTTCGCGCCCCACTGCTCCCAACACAGGAAATGCCAAGGTCGACCAGAAATACCAACAACAGCAAGACAAGTTGGCCGCGCAGCAGGACAGGGATCGGCAGAAGCTGCAGCAGCAACAAGACAAGGAGCACCAGCAACTGGCGAAACAAAAAGCAAATGATCAGAAAACACAACAAGTGGAGCAGCGGCACCAGCAGCAGACCCAGCAATTAGTTCAAAAGCACACTCAGCAGCAGCAACAATTGCAGCAGAAGCAACAGGCACCGGCTCCCCATGCGTCCTCGCCTGGGAAGCCTAAGTAAGCCTCTGTTCATCTCTGACAACCGCACAGCGAGGGCATGCGCCGGCCGGCGGATGCTCTCGCTGCCTTTCTTCGCCCAGCAATCCGAGCCTTCCCTCCGCCCGTATTCTCCTGAAAAAATAATTGCAGCTAGGATTTTCTGCGACGTGAACCAGGAGTTTGCATGATTTGGAGATCTTGGCTGCCGCTTGTAGTCGCTAACCACCAAAGCCGCGGAAAACACGGCCCCGGTGGTCAGCGACGGTCAACGAGGAGTTCGCACCTTCAACCCGAGAATTGCGCTAAGACTTTTTACGAGGAATTTTGGCGCCCCTCTTGCGCGCCTCGGAAAGTCCGATCGCAATCGCTTGTTTACGGCTGGTCACTTTGCCGCCCTTGCCGCCTTTGCCCGAACGAAGCGTGCCGAGCTTTTCCCGATGCAACGCGCTCTTCACGCTTTTACTGGCGGCTTTGCCGTATCTTGCCATCACGTTTCTCCTCTTTTTCGGTTCACGGAATTGTTACGACGCACCGCTTAAGCTTTAGCTTTCTTCGCGGTGCTCTGCGCTACCACGTCTGTCTTGTAGGCACGCGCAAATTCATCCACCTGCGTCTGCGCCGCGTCCTTGGCAATGCCATATCGCTCCTGAATTTTTCCGATCAGTTGGTCCCGCTTGCCGTTGATGGCAGTCAGATCGTCGTCGGTCAGCTTGCCCCACTTTTCTTTCACTTTTCCGACTGACTGCTTCCACTTACCTTCGATTTGATCCCAGTTCATTTTGATCCTCCTGAATTGAATATCCAACTGCTCAGCCATAGTGGAGACAAAGTCTTCAGCCGGGAATACAGCGCAACCCGTAACTGCACGGGACAAATCGCCTTATGCGTCACGTTTGTCAGAACAATCAAATGCCGGCTCGCCGATTGTTTCAAATCTGGCCGGTCCGCTGCCCAAGGGTACGAGTCGGAACGGCCTCCCGTTGGGCGCAGTCCTCCATCAAGTGTGAGTACGTGTCGCCTACCGGAACCAGGAATGCAGCGTACAGGGTTTGCTTTATGGCTAAGGCTATCAAGGAAGCCTAGTCTGGCATTGCAACCAGCGATATCGCGGCAAAAGACTGCCAAGCCCGGCAGCGACAACTGATCGCGTCAGCCGGCTCAGAACGGCGCGGACGGTCGCCGCGCCCTTCGACGAATATCAAAGGGGGGCAAACATGCTGCTGCTCATTCTGACAATTGTTCTGATTCTGGCGCTCTTTGGCAGTCTGCCGACCTGGCCTCATAGCAGGGAATGGGGATATTACCCAAGCGGCGGGATCGGTCTGGTGCTGGTCATCCTGTTACTACTGTTCCTGATGGGGCGTTTGTAGCGGAGCGGCCCTAGTACGGACGCGAGCGGCCGGCAAGCGTCACAGTCGCTTCCATCTGCGCCGATCTCACCGCCGACGCGATCACCTTGGCGGCGAGTGGATCGAATATGAAGTAATTTCCGGGATGCGCTTCCAGAAGTTCTGTGAGACGCGCCTTTGCATTATCCAGACCTTGAACAGCTTCGATCCAAATCGGCCCAGTTTCCGCAAGATCCCTGAAGATATCGTAGGTCTCGTTCATATTCCTCCGTCACCGGTGCAAGGCACACTGACCAGCTGGGAACCAAGGTCTGTACTTGGGTTGCAATTCGGCAACCATCGGCGCTCGGGTAGCAACACGCAAGTATTTATAAACAGGGAAGTTACCGCCATATACCTACGACGGCCGTATCGCCGATCGGAGGATATGTAAATACTGGCGACGACGCGTACATATTTCGCGCTCGCGGCAGGCGCCAGAGGTTCGCCTGTTGTTTGCCGGAAATGTAGTTCGTTGCAGTGGACGACGAGCATCGCTTTCGCAAAGCGACCGAAACGTGATTGCGGTTTCGCGATCATTGGATAGAATGTGCGAGGAATTGGCTTGGTGATCCTTCGAATCTTGATTGTGGACGACGAAAAAGCGGTGCGCTCGGCCTTGGGAAAGCTGCTGGCGACACGCAAGGAGTGGCTGGTGGTGGGCGAGGCTGCTGATGGCGTGGAAGCCATTGGATTGGCGCGAAAGCTTCAGCCTGATATCGTAATTATGGACATCACGATGCCGGAGATGAACGGGCTGGAAGCCACTCCACAGATCAAAATTGCGCTCCCGGCTGCCGAAATCCTGATTTTTACGCAGCACGATTCGACGCAAATGATTCAGCAAGCCCAGAACGCCGGCGCGAGCGGCTATCTGCTGAAATCGCAGGCCCATTGGTTGGTGAGGGCGGTGGAGGCGATGGGTCAGCACAAGCCATTTTTTCAGGGCAAGAATCTGCCACCGCGCGCGTAGGTTCTTCGATGCGCACATCTTTGTTCTTGATCGCGGCGAGGTGTACCCGCGGGCAATACTCCGGTCGCCCGGTGACGTCGCATGTCTGCAGCACGGGTCTGAGCGATTTCCGTCACCATTCATGTACGGCACAAGGTAGCCTGATGAATGCCCGATAAATCCGGTCGGAAGAAGCGAGCAAGAAAATCTCGCGTTCCTCGTCCCACCAGCGGAAAGCTTCAATCCGAGTTGCTGCAGCTCGCTCACGACGCCATCATCGTCCGCGATGTGGATAGCACCATTTTGTTCTGGAATCGCGGCGCCGAGGAAACCTACGGCTGGACCGCCGCGGAAGCCTGTGGCAACCTCACGCATCAATTCCTGAAAACGGAGTTTCCCGAATCGCTTGAGCAGCTCTATGAAAAGCTATACGACGTTGGTTCCTGGGAAGGCGAGCTGGTCCATTGGACGAAGGAAGGAAAGCGCATCGTGGTCGCCAGCCGTCACGTCTTGGAGCGCGATCCGCAGGGCCGCACGATCGGCATTCTCGAAATCAATCGAGACATCACTGCGCAAAAGGAGGCCGAAGAAGCCCTCCGCAATCTTTCGGCGCGCCTGCTGCAATTGCAGGATGAAGAGCGGCGTCGCATCGCTCGCGAACTGCACGACAGCACCGGTCAAAGTCTGGCCGCGTTGGTGATCCACCTCTCGGCCGTGAGCGCAAGAATTACCGATATTGATCCGGCTGCTGCCGAGCTACTGCGCGACGCGATCCTGATGTCTCAGAAAGCCTCCGATGAAACTCGCACGCTCTCCTACCTCCTATATCCTCCTACCCTGGACTACGCCGGATTACGCTCAGCGTTGGAATGGTACATCGAAGGTTTTACGCATCGGAGCAACGTGAGAGTGGAGTTGAACGTCTCGCTCGGCCCCAATCGCCTCCCCGAAATCTTGGAAAGAACCCTCTTCCGAATTGTGCAGGAAAGCCTCACCAACATTTTCCGCCACTCCGGCAGTGAGACCGCCCGAGTTCAGATCGAAGTGCGTTCTGGAATCGTGCGCTTGGAGGTGGCCGATAACGGCAAAGGCATATCTGAAAGCATCCTGGCAACACTGAATAGCAGCGGCGGCCAACTGGGCGTCGGCATTCGAGGAATGCGGGAGCGCGTCAGACAGCTCGGCGGCTGGCTGCAAATCAGATCGCGGCCCGATGGAACCACGATCATTGTGACGCTGTCCGTCAAAGAATCCGCCGGCGACGACAGCAGGTCGCAAGCATCAGGGCTGGGCTGACGGGCGAGACTTCTAAGGCCCATTCGTCCGCGAACTAGAGTCACTTCTGTATGGCTTTGGATATACCGCCGGCCTACGCTAATGCGTATGGAGTTTTTCGCCCGAACTCTGGCCCGCGAGTTCGCGATGTCCACAAAGTCTCTCATATGCCTGAAAATCATTTGAAGTTTAACGGCCTCTTCAGGACCCGAGCGATTGTCTTTTGCATCATCCTCCTGCTTGTCGCACCCCCTCGTTCCGACGCCTATTCCGTCCTGGCTCATGAAGCGATTGTGGATTCTGCGTGGGACGAAGCGATCAAGCCGCTGCTCCTGGAGCGCTTTCCGCAAGCGACTCCCGACGAACTGAAGACCGCCCACGGCTTTGCCTATGGCGGCTGCGTAATCCAGGACATGGGTTACTACCCGTTCGGCAACAAGCTCTTCAGCGACCTGGTGCATTACGTGCGCAGCGGAGATTTCGTCGCAGCGCTGCTGCGTGATTCGCAGGACTTGAACGACTATGCATTCGCTCTGGGCGCCTTGGCGCACTACGCCGCAGACAACGAGGGTCACCGCACCGGCACAAACCTCGCCGTGCCTCTCCTTTATCCGAAGCTTCGCCGCAAGTTCGGGAATGTCGTTACCTACGATGAAGATCCACTGGCGCATCTCAAAACTGAATTCGGGTTTGACGTGCTGCAAGTCGCCAAAGGCCGATACGCCTCTGACGCCTATCGCGACCGCATCGGTTTTCAAGTATCAAAAGATCTCCTCGCGCGCGCATTTCAAGAAACTTATTCGCTGGACCTGGATTCGGTGCTCTCCAATTACGATCTGGCGATTGCTTCCTACCGCAGAGGCGTGAGCCAGCTGATACCAGAAGCCACGAAAATCGCCTGGCAGACCAAGAAGGACGAAATTCAGCATGGCACTCCGGGAATTACCCGCACCGCATTTCTCTATCGCGTTTCCCGTTCAAGTTACGAAAAACAGTGGCCGGGCAAGTACGAGCGGCCCGGATTTGGCACTAGGCTGCTCGGTTTTTTGCTCCGGCTGGTTCCCAAGGTCGGGCCGTTTCGCGATCTCGCGTTCAAGATCCCCACTCCCGACGCCGAGAAATTATTCGTCGCCAGCTTCAGCAATGCACTCCAGAATTATGTCGAACTGGCGAAACAGCAGCGGAATTCAAGCCAGACAGCTCTCGTCAACGACAATATTGATACTGGCGTTGTTACCGGCCCGGGCCAGTATCCACTGGCGGACAAGACCTATGCCGACCTGCTAGACCGTCTGCAGCAGAAAGACTTTGCTTCAGTTTCGCCAGAATTGAGAAGGACCCTGCTGGCGTATTACGATGATCTGAATGCGCCTTTCGCGACGAAAAAAGACAAGAAGGAATGGGCCAAAGTCGTCCGCAACGTCACGCAGTTGAAAGCGTCGCTTCCCGCCGCTGAACCTCCCGTCAGTCAAACCGCCCTAAGGTGATATCCCCCTTACAGATTCGTTAAACTACGATGATTCAGCCACATGCGTCGGCGCACCTACAGGGATCCACCTACGAAGACTACAGGATGACTCCGATAGACGTATCCGCAGGGTTACAGTAATTTGTCCGCGACTTGTCGCAGTTTAGGCTCCGAGGGATATATTTCAGTTCATAAACGAATTCATCGGCCGGTTGCTCCGTCTCGAGACGTGCGGGCCCCGGAACGTAACACCTCTCATAAACGGGGCGGAGCAACGGTGTCACCAGCAGCCTGGTCGTTGAATATCAAAGAGGATCGGTACTAGTCTTGCTGATACGCACCGGCAACCGGCGTCGTCCTATTGTGGGAAGCCTGTTATCGAGCGTATCTTGTATCATCGCGGCACCAACCCCTTCTTGCGGGAGAGAGATATGAAAGCGCTTCGTATTCTGATTGCCGACGATCACGATCTTATGCGGCGTGGCATCAAAGGGATGCTGCAATCACACGCGGGATGGGAAATTTGCGGAGAAGCTCATACCGGCCGCGAGGCTGTCTCAAAAGCCCAGGAATTGAAACCAGACATCGCGATCCTGGATATCAGCATGCCGGACCTCAATGGCGTGGACGCTGCTCGCAGAATCCGCAAGGAATCGCCGAGCACGGAAATCCTCATTCTTTCGGTGCATTATTCCGATCAGTTGATACGAGACATTCTGGAAGCCGGCGTGCGCGGCTATATCGTGAAATCCGATTCGGACCGCGACCTGATCGTGGCCGTCGAAACCCTCGCAAATCACAAACCGTTTCTCACGCCGCGCGCCACGGAAGTTATGCTCTCAAGTTTCAAAGAAGGAAGAATGCGCACCGAACTTCCCACAGCGCTGCGCGACCGGCTCACCTCTCGAGAACGGGAAATTGTCCAGCTTCTCGCGGAAGGAAAGAGCAGCAAGGAAGTCGCGTCGTCGCTTAACATCAGCGTTAAGACGGCCGAAACCCACCGCGCCAATATCATGCGCAAGCTGCAGCTGCACACGGTGAGTGAACTGGTTCGGTACGCAGTACGAAATCAAATCGTAGAAGCCTAGCTTCGTCGTCGGCTTGATTCTGCCGCGAGCGCTGCGCCGCTCGATGCTGGATGCGGGGAACAGTCTGGAGAGGCAATCGGGCTTGCGTTAGGGAGCGACTGAGAGGCAGCTGAACCCAGAAACGATCTGGCCCATAGCGAGGTTTTCTCCGCGCCAGTTCTGCGTGACGCCAATACGTTAAGCTTATTTCCTGCCGGCCACGACGAGTGCGATCCCGCCCACCAGCGCAAGACCTCCCACAATCGGAGGCAGCGGAATCATGTGGTGTTCCGCTTCGGTTGCTTGAATCGGCCCAATGTCCAGTACCTTCTTGTGCGTGGTGTAGGTGATCCCCTGGTAGGCGAGCGCGAGCACGCCCAGGATAATCAGCACGAACCCCAGGACCGATGCCGTCTTCATGAAATCTCCTTGCTTCGCGATTCAAAATTAATGATAGACGTTCACGCTCGCCGCAGCAATCCACCGGCGAGCGACGCCAAAAAGAGAACCAGAAAAACAAAAAAACATCCCTTTGGCTAGCGCTAACGCCACGGCGGCGGTTCCGACGAAGCCGAATATCGACGCGCTCAGCGCCACTACAAATAGCACTGACGCCAAACGCAGCAGAGAACCTCCGCTGCGTGGATTGGCCGGTTAGATTTGGTTGGAACTCTCCTTTGCAAGCTGCGCAGACGCTTTACGAACGCATCCCTTGTACGATTCCCCGCCCTAAGGGACCATACAGTCATTCAACTAGAGTTGTGCAGAGCTTACTGTAGGCCTCCGATAGCTCACTTTGCCGCCGTATTTCGCGTCTTCGGCCGTTGCACATTATTCGATGTTCGTCAGCGATTGCTTCACTCGCCGCCTCCGGCCGCTCTACCGCAAGCCCCGCACCAATCTACGCGCATCGCGGTATAGCTCTGCCATTTCATTCGCACTAGTCTGCTCAGCACAGAGTCGCAAAATATCGGGGCTCTCGATGCGCACAAGTGTCCAGCGCTGGAAGCGAATCGAAAAGGAGAATCACACATGTCAGGAAAAAAGACTGCAGTATTCGGTATTTACCCCACTTTATCGAGCGCCGATCACGCGACGGACACGCTAATTCACACCGGATTTCCCCCGAGCGATATTTCCGCGCTGCTCCCGGAAAATCTCGGATCCCGGCATATTGGAACTACAAAAGCCACCAAAGCGCCGGAAGGCGCTGCTACCGGAGCAGGTTCCGGCGCGGTTCTCGGCGGCGCGCTGGGCTTGCTGGCGGGAATTGGCGCTCTGGCGATACCGGGCGTGGGTCCGCTCATAGCCGCCGGACCGATCATGGCTGCATTGGCCGGAGTCGGTGTCGGTGGCGCGGTTGGCGGCTTCACCGGCGCGTTGATTGGCCTCGGCATCCCCGAGTACGAAGCGAAACGTTACGAAGGTCGTGTACAGAAAGGCGGCATCCTGCTGTCCGTACACTGCGACACATCCGAAGCGATCGAGCGCGCCAAAGACATCATGAAGATCACCGGCGCCGAGGATGTCGCCTCCACTGGCGAATCCTCCGCTCACTTCAAAGCGGATGAGCAACGCGCGCGCCACACAACTTCCGGTGGCAAGGAATAATAACTTCCCGCGACGGAAGCCGGACTCGCGCCTTCCTTCCAGCTTTCCTTCCGGCCATGCGGAACGAGATTAGAAATCTCGATTAGAAGAGCAAGAGATACCGGGATAACGGAGGACACCATGAAGACAGCTAACAGATGGACGGAATCGATTTCTGTATTCGCAGTGGGCGTCGGAGTAGGCGCCGCGCTGGGAGTGCTGTTTGCTCCTCGCTCCGGCAACGATACCCGCGACCTGCTTGCGGAAACCGCGCAAGAGCAACTGGATGGAGCGATCGCTGCGGGCCATAAACTCACACAGCGCGCGCAGGATGGTATTGATCAGATCAAGGGCCAGGTGCGCCAGGCCGCCGCTGTTGGCGAACGCGCCTATCGCGAAGCGAAAAACTCGTCGTCGTAACGCAACACCAGCGGGCCGTGAATTCAATTCGATTCACGCCAAAACCAAATTCGCCTCCGGCCGTGGGCGCCTTAACTTCCGAAACTATTAAGGAGAAACGGGGCGCTAACGCGCCCCGGTGATTTGTTGTCTCAGTCGTGCAGCAGTTTTGCCAGCGTCTTGTACACTTCCAGCCGGCCATTCTTGTCGTAATGGATGTAACCGAGTTTGCGGAATTTATTCATGAAGAAATTCACGCGGGGGCGCGTCGTCCCGATCATCTCTGCCAGCGTGTCCTGATTAATTCTGGACATGATCGTCACGTCTGCGTTTCCCGCGTCGTAGTCGGCCAGCAGCAAAAGCGTGCGCGCCAGGCGCTTCTCGCTGGAATTGAACAGGTGATCGATCAAATCCTCTTCAATCCGGTGATTCCGAGCCAGGAGATAATTGATGAAACGTGAACAGACCGCGGGCTCCTCGTTGATGATTCTCACCATCTTCTTTCGGTTGATCACCATCATCGTGCCCGGCACCAGGGCCACCGCCGATGTGGAATAAAACGCCTGGCCGTTCAAACAGTTCTCACCAAAAAAATCGCCGCGGCCCAAAAATCCCAGGATGCCCCCTCGGCCTCGATTCGAAACCAGCGTTAGCTTCACCACGCCTTCCTCAATGTAGCGGACATCTGTGCACTCGTCGCCTTGCGAGAAAATCGTCTCACCCGCGTCATAGTGCACCGGTTCAGATGCCGGCAGCCCGGCTGGAAAAAGAACTTGTGCTTTGTCTGCGCGATTCCTGGGCGTCATTTGGTCCTTGTGGTTTGTTGCTGCCTCGATTGAATGAGTCTGCTTCGCTGTGTCGGAGTATGATGCCGGACCCGCTTGGCCCGCTTGCGCAACCGTTATCTACAATTGAAGAGCAAGGTTGGTGCTGTCTAAGGTTGAACATACAACTTCCGTGCGGCCGTATAAATTGACCGTCGGTGCACTGTGCGTCCAGCCCTTTGCCACATACAGAGCGAAGTCATGCTCCAACATCAACGGCCAGAGGTGAATATGGATTTGGGCTACGACATATTCAGAAAGCTCGACGACGGCACTCCGTTATGGATCAAGCAGGTCGCCACGCTCGATGATGGAAGGAAACATCTCGACGCGTTAATGAGCGCTGCGCCCGCTGAGTACTTCATCCGCGATGCCTCCACGGGCGAGATCGTCTTCAGATTGCGCGCCACCCCACCCGCTCAATTCAAATCTCACACTTGAGTCACCTTCGAGGTTAACCCCAGCCCCTCCCATCAAGCCCATACAGGATTCGCGGTATTCTTTGGCCCTCCGCCACTTGAAATAATCGCCGCACGCCATCATCCACTCCCCGCTGGAAGACGGCCACCACCGACCGCCGTTGCGACCTGCGACGGGCCTGTCCTCAAGGAGCATCGAGATGAGCACGGCGAATGCTTTCGGGTCGAAGCAGCCGCTTCCGGCGCCTGACGCAGGCATCGGCGACCACGAATCCTGCGGGCATACCGTTCAGTTCTACGCGGAAGACCGGGCGCTGGTCGCCGCGCTGACCCGGCTGGTCTCCAGCGCCCTCGGCACCGGTGGCTCCGCGATCGTGATCGCGACCAAGCCTCACAGCGATGCGCTGATCCAGGCCTTGCACGCTCGCGGTTTGGATGCGATGGCGCCCATATCGGAAGGCCGCTTCATTCTCCTGGACGCCGCCGACACCCTGGCAAAATTCACCGTGGATGGCTGGCCGGACTCCGCGCGCTTCAGCGAACTGATTGGCGGCTGCGTAACACACGCGAAAGACGCGTCGCACGGCGGGAATCCGCGCGTCGTCGCCTTCGGCGAAATGGTCAGCTTGCTCTGGGCGCAAGGAAAACCCGACGCTGCCATCCGGCTGGAGCAACTCTGGAACGATTTGGCCAAGACTCACAGTTTTTCTCTCCGCTGCGCCTACTCCATCGGAAGTTTCGCCCGCGAGGAAGATAGCGAGCCATTCCTGAAAATCTGCGCCGAACACTCTGCCGTGATTCCGAGCGAAAGTTATACGGAACTTTCCTCCGACCTGGACCGGCTGCGCAACATTTCCCAACTGCAGCAAAAGGCCCGTGCGCTGGAGACCGAAAAGGCGGAGCGCAAAAGTATTCAGAAGTCCCTGCAGCTCCGGGAATCCGAGCTGGCCGATATTCTGGAAAACGCGGTAGAAGGCGTGCAGCAGGTCGGCCCCGATCAGACCATCTTGTGGACGAACAAAGCACAGTTGGATCTTCTGGGGTACACCGCTGAGGAGTATATAGGCCATCCGCTCGGCAGCTTCCACGTCCACCGGCATGTCTTCGAAGAATTCTGGGCGAAGCTAATGCGTCGCGAGAACATCTACGACTATCCGGCGGAACTCCGTTGCAAGGATGGTTCCGTCAAGCAGGTCGTCATCCACTCGAACGGCCTTTGGGAAAACGGAAAGTTCGTTCATACACGCTGCTTCATTCGCGATGTCACCGAACAAAAGCGTTTGGAACAGGTTCTGCGCACTGCGGAGAAGCAAGCGGCGATGGGCCGCGTAGCCGCGGGCATCGCGCACGAAATCAATAATCCACTCGAGACGGTAGCCAACGTTTTTTATCTTCTGCGCGACCATCCGTCTCTGGATGACGACGCGCGTGAACTGGCGCGCATTGCCAATGAGGAAATGGATCGCGTGCGTCATATCGCCAGGCAGACTCTGGCGTTCTGCCGCGACTCCGAAAGCCCGGTTTCCGTTTCACTACGCCTTATCCTGGACGATGTGCTGGAAGCATTTCGCCGGCAGATACAGACGAATGGCGTCACCGTCGAGCGCAGAATCGAAACCGATGGATTGGTCGTGGCCTTCCCCGTGGAGCTCCGGCAAATTTTCATCAATTTAATCGCGAACTCTCTGCAAGCCATGCCCGAGGGTGGCACGCTCCGGGTCAGTCTGCGCCACGGTTCGGAGTGGACGGCGAATCCCACGCGCCCGGGCATTCTCGTAAATGTCACGGACACTGGAATCGGCATTCCCGCCAAGCACCGCCGCAAGATCTTCGAGCCATTTTTCACGACGAAAGCCGAAAAGGGGACGGGGCTCGGACTGTGGGTTAGCCGCGGAATTGTTCAGAAACTCGATGGCACGATACGCTTTCGCTGCACAAAATGGCGTGGCCGCTCGCTTACTTCTTTCGCCGTTTTTATTCCGACGGACGGGATGGGATTTTCCGTCTCATAATTCACCGGCAGCAGCGTGAACGAAAGCGGGCAGGCTCGAACCGCGGCAAAAATGGCGAAGATACTCTGCATTGACGACGAATCGACCGCGCTCAGCATTCGCAAGCGCGTTTTGGAAACTGCAGGTCATCAGGTGCAGACCACGCGTTCCGGCGAAGCGGGCATGCGGCTCTTGCGGTCCGATTCTTTCGACCTGGTGCTCTTGGACTACTGGATGCCCGGCATGAACGGAATCGTCACCGCGCGCGAGGTCAAACGCATAAACCCGTCCGTCCCGATGATCATCTTGTCGGGTCTCTCGCAATTGCCGGACGAAACAATGGGCGTGGTTGATCGCTGGATCCGCAAGGATGAGGGTCCGCAATTCCTGTTGAAATCCATCAAGGACCTGCTCAATCCCGCCTCTTGACCGCCGCGTTCGGAAGCTCGCTCTCGAACTAGCGCAGCACTCGCCCGCCCTCGCGCACAAATTTCGTCGCGCGCGTTTCGGCCGCTTGCGCGTTGTGCGAGTTCCAGACGTACAAAAATGTCTCATCCGTCGCCGTCGCCACGCTTCGTTTACTCTTGCGGGTCGCGCGATTGAGCGCCGAACGGACGTTCTCTTTCGAGTCCCCCAGGTCCGCCAACGGAATCTTGATTGCCGCGCCTTCCTTCAGTTGATCCAGGTCGCGCAGTATCAGCGTAACGATCTTCTTGTGCTTCCCGTTGCGCGAATTCGGAACATCCAGTTGCGCCACGGTCTTGAAATGAGCAACCGGTCGGGTTGCGCTCATAGGCCTCCTTCTAATGCTAACGTATAACTAACGAATCGCTATCCTAAGCAGACGCAGTTCTGCGTGTCAAGAGAGATTTTTTAAAGTACAGTACCGTACAATTAACCCCGCGTTGCCGGTGCTCGCAACGCTCACGCTATCCGCCGTACCAACGCGCTAAACCACGCCCCATCGCGCTAAACGACGCTCCATCGCGCTAAACGACGCTCCATCGCGCTAAACCACGCTCCATCGCGCTAAACCACGCACTCTTCTGACGTGAATCAACTAAAAGATTCTCCCCGTATGCTTGCCTCACTGCTACGGTGCTGTGCAGGGAAGGAGGCTCGATCATGAAAGCAACCGGAACGTATTTCGAACAAGTTCCTAAAACGGTCATCGAAAAAATACTCGCACAGCAACACTCGCCGGATGGTCTCGAACTTGGCGGCGATGAATCCGTCAGCGAGTGGGACGCAAGCAAGGCGGTAAGCAAGGCCGCAAGCAAAGTTACCACCCGCAACCCCACGCATTGAATGGCGCCAACAGGAAATCGCGCCGGAGTTGGACGGCAGGACTTACGCATGAACAGGGAGCCGAACATGCATCTAGCAATGACGGGAAAAGCTCAGAGCGAACGTTCGCGGGTGAATGTAACTTGGGAGAAACGCATGGACAACTCGATCCAGGAAATCCTCGAACTTCTCGCAGAGAATGTCAAATGGTGGGAGCAAGCGGCCCTCACCTGCGAACACACTGCCACTCGTTTACCCACGGGCGACAAAGAAGGTTGGCAGCTCATGGGTGCCGTATATCGGGAGCGTGCGGAGAAGCACGCCCGCCTGGTTGAGCAATTGCGCCGAGAGAACACTGCGGCGCACGCCTAAGCTGGCGCCAGGAACGTCGCTGAAAAGTAGGTGCGACAGTTGTACCCGCGACGAAAAGCGTAAGGGCTGCCGTTTCGTGCTCTCCAGCACTCGACAGTCCGCGAGCTTCGCGGCGCCCCAGCGCTCCCAGTGTCATACGCCGGTCGTAAGAGCCACAAAGCCAGTGATTCCAGGTAGTTACGGTCAGGCCGAGCCGTCAGGAAACCCCATTACCGTGGGCAGATGATTGCTCCCGACCGCTCAAGCCTCCCGTCCATCGCGCTGCTAGCCCTGAGCGCCGCGGCGCTTACGTTACACTTGAGTATGGATTTCGGAAGTCGGCCGCCGAATCTGCTAAGTCTGCGATAAAATTTATTCAGGTGCCCCTTCGATGAAGGTTTCTCGTTTAACGCTTCTGATTTCTTGCGCCTGGGTGTTTTTTGTCGGCGGCTACGCGGCGGTCACGTTGTTGGCCTCTCGCGACTCGATCTTGGCCGGCGCCAGTTATTTCCTCGCGTGCATGGTTCCGTTGTTCGCCAATACGTGCCTGCTGTGGAACGCCGCGTCTCCCTACCGGCGGCAAAACGGATTCTGGATGCTCCTGGCGCTGGGCTGCACTTTTTGGCTCGCGGGAATCCTCGTCGTGGTTTTCACCCAGTTTAGCCTGCACCAGGTGACCGAAGTTCCGTTCGTCGCCGATCTGCTTTTTTTTCTACACACCGTTCCATTCATTGCCTCGCTGGCGCTGATGCCTCACGCCAGAAAGATGCGCGAAACCCTGCGCTTTGGTTTAATCGATCTGCTGCTTCTGGCGATGTTGTGGCTCTACATTTATGTTTTCGCGGCGATGCCTTGGAAAATAATCTCGCCCAATCCTGAATTATTCCATTCGCGCGACTTCGCCAGTTATCTGATTGAAAATTTGGTCGTCGCGGTCGGCTTTGGTCTCCTGTTCCTGCGCACCCGTGGAGCGTGGCGCACCGTGTACGGCCATCTTTGTGGCGCAGCTTCTTTGTATGTGACAGGAATGGTGTTGGCAGTCATGGGCATGCGCCACCTGTTACCGTACTCGGGCGGCCTCATCCGCTTGCCCATGCTGGCTTCCTTCGTCTGGCTGGGAACGGTGGGAATCATCGCGCACGGTTTAACGTTCGAGCCGGAACTGCAGCAACCGTCTGTGCGGCGTGATACCCAGTGGCCGGCTCGTCTGGCAATGTGGGGTGTGCTGGCCGCGCCGGTTCTGGCCGCGTGGAATGAGTTCGGAAGCACCGCGCCGGATTCCGTGAAGAGATTCCGTCTGCTTGTTACGCTGGTCGCGGTTTTCGCCGGAGCCGCGTTGGTATTCCTTCGCCAGTATCTCGTGTATCAAGAGCGCACTGAACTGGTGCACGAATTATGGGAGTCGCTGGAAAACGTCAAGCGTTTGCAAACGCATTTCGTGCAATCCGAGAAATTAGCCTCGCTCGGCCAGCTCGCCGCGGGTGCCGCGCACGAAATCAATAATCCGCTTACGGCGATTCTTGGTTATGCCGACGTGCTGACCATCGAAAACGCCGCCAACACTCGCGCGTATACTCTGGGCGATAAAATCCGTGAGCAGGCTCGTCGCACCAAGGACCTCGTCAACAATTTGCTCAGCTTTGCGCGACAGGTCCCCGCCGAAAAGCAATTGCTGGACCTCAATAGCGTGCTCACGGGCGCCGTGCAGTTGCGCAATCTTGATCTGCGCGGGAAAAATATCCGCATCGAGCTGGAAAATCGCAGCATCCTCCCCGCTGTGCGCGGCGACCCGAATCAATTGCTGCAGGTTTTCTACCACTTGATCAGCAACGCGGTGGATGCCATGGAATCGGCCGGCGGCGGCGTCCTGCTCATTCGCACCTTGCGCGAACGCGGCAACGTCGTCATCGAATTCTCTGACACCGGACCGGGCATGAAAGAACCGGAAAAAGTCTTCGACCCCTTCTACACCACGAAGGAAGTCGGCAAGGGCACCGGACTCGGCCTCAGCATCTGCTACGGAGTCATGGAAGAGCACGGCGGGCGAATCACCGGATTCAACCGGCCCGAAGGCGGCTGCACCTTCCGCCTGGAATTGCCGGCGATTCTCGCGGTTTTTCCGCAGACATCTACATTGCCGGCGGCTCCCGTCAACACCCGCTAGATGGTCATCGCGGCATTGCGAATATGTTAGAGTCTGAAATTCCATGAGCACATCCGCCACGATCGCGGCCCCCGCGATTTCCACTGAACATCTCACTCGCCGCTTCGGCGAATTGGTCGCCGTGCAGGACGTAAACCTGCGCGTGGCTCCGGGCCAATTCTTCGGATTCCTCGGTCCCAACGGCGCTGGAAAATCCACCACCATCAAGATGCTCACAGGCCTGCTCGCCCCTACTTCCGGGCGCATGCAGATTCTCGGAATCGATTTGACGCAAGATTCCGTGGAAGTGAAACGCCAGATCGGCGTTGTGCCCGAGGGCATGGCCCTTTTCGGCCGGCTCACTGGCTCCGAGTATCTGAATTTTGTCGGCCGCATGTACGGTCTCGATCGCTCGACGGCCGCGAAACGCACTGCGGAACTGCTCGATTTCATGCAGCTGGTGGACCAGCCCAAAGCCCTGGTGACGGATTATTCCCACGGAATGCAGAAAAAACTCGCGCTGGCCGCCGCGGTGATCCACGGCCCCAAAATTCTTTTTCTCGACGAGCCGTTCGAAGGCGTGGATGCGATCGCCTCTAACACTCTGAAATCCATGCTGCAGAATATGATCTCTCGCGGCGCCACCATCTTCCTCACTTCGCACGTGCTGGAAATCGTCGAACGTCTTTGCAGCCACGTGGCCATTATTCATCGTGGCCAGCTCGTCGCTCAGGGTTCTCTCGAAGAACTTCGCGCCGGCGTCGAGGCCCAAGCCGCCGCTACGCTCACCGCCGCCGGTGCAACGCATGAGATTGGTGCGTCCGCTCCGGCTCCCGGTGAAAAGCTCACCCTCGAACAGATTTTCCTGCGCATCGTCGGCGGCACGCGCCGCGCCGATCAGGAACTCTCGTGGCTGGGCTAACCGTCTCGCCCTTAATCCGCGGCCAATTTTCCGCCATCGCCCGTGTCCGCTGGCAACTCCTCGTCAACTCCCTTCGCACCATTCGCGGACGCATGGAAGTCGTCGCGCGCGGATTCATGTTCCTCGGCTTTGGCATGGGCGCAATTGTGGGATCCATCGGCCTCGGCGCTACCGCGTGGTATTTCGTTTCCAGCGGAAGAGTGGATTGGCTTCCCGTGCTGCTCTGGCCCGTATTTCTCTTCTGGCAACTTTTTCCGGTGATGGCTAGCGCCTTCACTGAAAATGTGGATTCGTCCAACCTGCTGCGCTTTCCGCTCACGTTTCCATCCTATTTTCTGATCCGTATCGCCTATGGGTCGCTCGATCCTTCCACTGCGATGGGCAGCCTTTGGCTGCTGGGCATGGCCATTGGAATCGCCTGGGCCTCGCCGGCTCTTTTCCTCACGGCCGCGCCGGTTCTGCTGCTCTTCGCAATCTTCAATGTTCTGCTGGCCCGCATGTTCTTCACTTGGGTGGAGCGCTGGCTCGCGCAGCGCAAAAGCCGCGAAGTCCTCGGCGTTTTCTTCCTTTTTGTTGTCATCAGCTTTCAATTTATCGGACCGCTCGTCCGCCATTTCGGCAACCGTTCACAGCCTGCGGTGTCGCACTTTGTTGTCCAAGCCCTGCCCATTGAGCGCCTGCTGCCGCCCGGCGTGGCGGCCCAGGCGATCGCGCACTCCCTGCGCGGAGAATACGCGTTTGCACTTGGCTCGTTCGCTCTGCTGTGCGCTTATGCCCTCGCGGTTCTGTGGCTGTTGAATCTGCGCCTGCGCGCGCAATATCGCGGCGAGAATTTGAGCGAAGCGATGGCACGTACAGCCGCGCCGGCGGCCAAGCAGCAGATTCGATTAGGCTGGAACATCCCAGGCGTCCCCGGCCCGGTTTCCGCCGTGCTCGAAAAAGAAATACATTATCTTTCGCGCAGCGGCCCTACGCTGTTTACGCTGGTGATGCCCGTGGTCGTGCTCCTGATTTTCCGCTTCTCGCCGGGAAAAACAGACAGCGCCGGAGGACTGCTGGGCCACGCTTCGGATTTGGCGTTTCCCATTGGCGCCGCTTACACTCTGCTGATTTTGACGAACCTGGTTTACAACAGCCTCGGCGCCGACGCCGCCGGCATTCAGTTTTATTTTGTTTCGCCCGTGCGCTTTCGCGAAATCCTGATGGGAAAAAATCTCACGCATACTCTCGTCCTTGCCGTCGAAATGGTTTTGGTCTGGGTCGGCGCAAGCCTCATGTACCGTCCGCCCCGCGGGGAGATCCTGCTGGCAACATTCACCGGCGTTTTCTTCGCGCTTGTGGTGAATTTAACAGCCGGCAATCTGCTGTCCGTCTACACGCCAAAAAAAGTGGATCTCGCCGCCCTGGGTCGTCAGCGCGCGTCGCAAGTCACCGCGCTAGTGAGCCTCGGAATCCAAGCCGCGGTGCTCGGCCTCTGCGCCCTCGCCATCCTGCTAGCCCGCGCGTATCACCATATCTGGCTGGCAGCCATCATCTTCGTAGCGCTAGCCGCCGTCGCGATCGTGATTTATTTCCTGGTCCTCAATCGCATTGGCGCCATCGTCCTGCAGCGCCGCGAAGCCATGATCACCGAACTTTGCCGGGCATGATTGCGCCGGGCGATTGATCCGGTGGTACTCTGAAGTTATGATCACGTTGCCTATCACGCAGCTCCGCCGAAGATTCTCCGAGCTTGTTAAGCGTGCCAACGGTGGCGAGCGCATTGCCATCACTCGCAAAGGCAAGCTAGTCGCGTTTCTGGAGCCACCGCCACCTGAGCGCTCCCTTAAGGAGGTCTTCGCGGAAATCGAAAAGATCCGAAAAAAATTCCGGCTCCCAAAGGGCGTCACAATAAAAAGCATGATCGAGGAAGGTAGAATGTAAAATATTGCCTTCACCGTTGCGTCGCGTATGCCGCGGGAGTAAATTTCCACCGTAACGAATCCACGTCTTCGGGGCCTTATGAAACGCAGCTCCTTTCTTGCTTTCTGCTTTATTTTTTCCGTGTTGATTCTGCACCCTTCCCCCGTCGTCGCCCAATCGCAGAAGCCTGCCGGTACGTACGGAGCGCTCCCTCATCAACTTGAGGAGCTTGTCAACACTCCCGCTGTCTCGGGCTATGAAAATCAGGTGGCAGACAAAATTCGCACGAGCCTGAAACGCCTACAGCCCACCACCGACAATCTCGGCGACGTGATCGTCACCATCGGCAACGGCGCACCGCATCGCCTCATAGTCACCCCGATTGACGAGCCCGGCTTCGTCGTCAGCGAAATCACGCCCGACGGTTACCTACGTGTGCAGCGCCTGCCGCAAGGCGGCCTACCTCCGATCTTCAATGAAATGTATTCCGCGCAACCGGTGCGAATCGAAACGGCCGGCGGCAAGTGGATTGACGGCGTAGTCGCAGGCCTTTCCGTGCATCTGCAACCGGGGCGGACCAACCCGCCGAAGGCCGCAGACATCGAAAATCTCTACGTGGATATCGGCGCAACGAACGCGGCCGAAGTTCGCAAAGCAGGCGTGGACGTTCTGGATCCCATCGTCATCAATCGCAGATTTATGAACTTGGCCGGCGAAGAAATGGCCTGCGCCTCGATCGGCGATCGTTTCGGCGCCGCCGCGCTCGCTGAATTATTGAGCCACGTCGAGCCCACAAAGATCAAAGGCACGCTCACCGTCGCATTCGTCGTGCAGCAACGCACTGGCGCGCGCGGCGTGCAGCGCATTCTCACTCAAACTCAAGCCGACGAAATGATCTACGTTGGACGTCTGCTCCCCGGCGGACCCATTCCAGAAATGGAAACGCTGCACCGCGCGCCACGCCGCGAACCCGGCGGCGGCGTGCTGGTCGGCGTACAGCAAACCGACGGCTCGCTTGCCGGTTTTGCCACTGAGCTGAAGCAACTCGCCGACGCCAACAAAATCTCATTGGCATCCGACTATTCCGCGAGTATTCTTCCCAAAAGTTATTTGCCCATGCCGCAGTTACCCGCGAAATGGGCACACCTGGCAATCGCTACTTCGTGGACGGACACCCCAGCGGAGACAGTCGATTCGAGCGATTTACTGAATCTCACAAAGCTGCTGGATCTTTACATGGAAGGTTCACCGTCCGGCGGCTCAGCCTATGCCAAGGATTGGGGTCAGAGAAACTTTCCCTCAAACGTCCATCTGCCAGACACCAAGATCCTTCGCGAATTGGTGGAAGCGTACGGCGTCAGCTATCACGAAGCGCCGGTGCGCGAATCCGTCGCGCGCCTACTTCCGCCGTGGGCCAAGCCCGAA
>Ga0210396_10001083_pt1 | contig 30826 bp, 28 predicted proteins | sample IncBWH17OmetaG_FD_155466 | JGI IMG/M metagenome (GOLD analysis project Ga0210396, IMG submission 155466) | Forest soil microbial communities from Barre Woods Harvard Forest LTER site, Petersham, Massachusetts, United States - Inc-BW-H-17-O ...
TTCGTACGGTGATTTCAAGACGCGCAAGTGATTGCGCGACATCGCCACGCGCACGGGTTCGGCGTGCGCGAAGCCGTAGTCCTGAGCGCGGTTGAATAGGAAGAGCGTGCTCATCGGCATGGTGAGGTAGTCTTTTTTTTCGAGCGAGTCGGTGATCGCGCTGAGGACAGTGTCTTGCACTGAACTATCCACGTGCACCCAGCCCGCTGCGGTGAAAACCTTTACGACTTGGTCTTTCGTGCCGACGATCAAGATATTAACCATGTCGCCGGGCTTGCCTTGTGGATCAGAAACGCGGCGTGGAATTTGCTTGAGGATCGCCGGCGTGATCGATGGAATCGGAGTTTCGGGCGGGCCGCCGATGGCGATCGCGGCCGCCGTGCTCAGTCCTGGATTGATTACCGCAATTTTTACCTGAAAGTTTCCTTTCGCTCCTGCGGCGTCTTTCATACTCTGATTGATACCAAGAAAAAGGCGGCCGCCGACCGGTGCTTCGTAATCGGAGCTGGCACCGATGGCGAAGGGCTGCGCGGCGTCATTGTCACCGAGACGGCCGATGAGTGAGCCGTGGCCAGCGTCGGTGACGGCATATTCGTGGATCAAATCTTCGAAGCCTCGCGCGAGGCCGTCGGGACCGAAGGTGCGGCCATCGGGATGCTTTTTGTCCGCGGGATAGGTGATCGTGCCGGTGGCGGTGAGGTGAAGTTTCTCTCCCGAGCGCAGATCAATTCTGGTGTCGATCCATTGTTTGGTGGCATCAACGTCAATCTGATAGGAAGTGACGCTCGCTGAACCTGATTGCGCGGTCGATGTCTCTGTGAAATTCGGTGGCGCGACAGCCAGGGCGAGCGCGGCTGCCAGAAGGAATTTCGGTATGCGTTGTACGTTTGTGCATCTCATATCCAGCGACCTCTCAGAGCCGACGGTGGGAAGCATGTGCCGCGCCTACAGGGCCGGATCTTCTCTCCGGCTCGTGCTCGCTCTTGCGAGACGGCATCGCAGCTCGCTTTCTAAAACCCCCGACATGCTAAGAGCCCCTTTGGCCGCAGCCTGTGAATCAGTGCAACGAATTTGCGGGCCGCGTCACTAATCACCAGACAGGTTCTTCGGTGAGCGTTCGTTGAGCGTGGCGATTAGGAGTTTGGCGCAGGCGGGCGCTGGGACTTTGCCGTTGAGCACCACGTCCTTGGAGTCAATCGCTTTTCCGTAGAGGCTCGTGTTGGCACTGTTGTCCGGACGAAGAGTGGAACCGACGAGAGAGATTCCGGCGAAGAGACCGCGAGCGCGCGAATAGGAAAGAACCTGAGCGCGCAGAGTGATATCGGTTTCGGCGGAGGTATTGCGGCCGACGGGGCCCGCTGCAGCGGAGGCGTCACCTCCCAATTTCACTTTGCTGGTGAGAATGCTGTCGGCAGCACGTTCGTTCATGAGCAGCAGCACGAAATCGGTGGCCTGTCCGCCGAGTTGCAAGCCGAAGCTGCCGCCTTCGAGCGCCATCATGGTGGGCGCACCCCACGGGCCGCGGAAGTCCGAGCCACTCCGGCACGTCATCACGCCGCGGCCGTAGCTGGCGCCGAAGACGAATGCGAGTTTAAGCACGGATGGGAGAACGACGACGCAGTAGGCCTTGTCAATTACGGTTTGCGGGATATCGTCGGGAATATCCATGATTTCTTTCATCACCTTGCCGGCATTGTCCACGCGGTCACACTCTTTGGTGTCGGCTGGCAATGCTACTGCGAGCGACGCCACTAATGCCAAGGCTATAAGCGCTCTATTGATCGAGCTGTTCATTCAGTCTCCTAGCGGTCTTCCAAGTTTTTGCGGCGTGGTTGATCCTTGAATCGCATGTGCAGCGAATCGAAAGCCGCGTGATGAACGAGAAATTGTTGTTGAGAGCAGCCCCGCCGGATTTTACACGGGAGGATTGGCGAGGGCAACCGCCTGGCTGAGGAAGCTGCGGAATGGATGGCAAGGCGGAGCCGCTATTTACTTCGGGCGCCAGTTTACCTACCATGTGCGGTGCCAGCGGGGCCGCTCCTGGGCGAGATTGTGCCTTGCTGCCTCTCGATAAAAAACTATAACCGATGCCACGAGCTCCAAGACTCGTTGTGATTGAACCGAACGGCGTGCGCCGCGAGGTTTCCATCAGCAGCACGCCGTTTCGCATAGGGCGGCAAGCCGGCAACGAACTGACGTTGCGCGACAGTCGTATCAGCCGGCAGCAAGCGCAGATTCTTTCCGTCAACGGAACGTTCGTCCTGGAGGATATGGGCAGCCGGCACGGGACATTCGTCAACGGCGAGAAGACTTTAAAGCACGAGCTGCAGCCGAAAGATCGCATTGATTTCGGCATGGCGGACTCTTACAAGCTGCTTTTCCTGGGCGAAGGCGCGACGATTGAGGAGTTGGTGGAGCGCGTGGAGGCGCCGGCGCCGCAACATGCAGGTTCACGCGAGTTGTATCATCTCGGTGTGCTGCTGGAAGTAGCGCGGACGCTCGGCACGGGACTTTCGTTGGAAGATGTGCTGACGGCCGTGGTGGATGCCGCGATCCAGGTGACGCGCACCGAGCGCGGAGTGCTGTTGCTTGCGAACGAACAGCAGGAATTGCAGATGATCGTGGCGCGGGACGCGCAGCGCGGGACTTTACGTCCGGACCAACTGCAAGTTTCGCAGTCGGTGGTGAAGCGCGTAGCGCAGACGCGGCGGGAACTGATTGTCAGCGACACGGGCGAAGACGGTGGCATGAGCCAGCAGGAGAGTGTCGCGCGGCTGGAATTGCACACGGTGGTTGCGATTCCCGTGGACAAGTTGCCGGTGATCGAAACCCTGGACGCAACGATTTCGACTCGGCAGGGTGAGCTGCTTGGCGTGCTCTATCTCGATAGCCACGTGCCGTCGAGCGCGTTTTCAGATTTGGATCGGGAAGTGTTGCGCACGCTGGCGCGTGAAGCCGCGACCGTCGTCGAGAATGCGCGCCTCTTCGCTTCTTCCCGCGCGAAACAGAGGCTGGACCATGAAATCGAGATTGCCAGCCAGATTCAGAAGCAACTTTTGCCGAAGGCACTGCCGAATTTGCCGGACGTAGCAGTGGCGGGCTCGACTCTGTCATGCCACTCCGTCGGCGGCGACTGCTTCGACGTGATTGGACTTGGCGGGGGGCGGCACGGATTTTTCGTTGGCGACGTTTCCGGGAAGGGAATTTCGGCGGCGCTGCTGGCGACATTGTTGCAGGGCGTTTTTTTTACCACGGCCGCGATGGATATTTCGCTGCCCGGAGTTTTTTCGCGCGTGAATCAATATTTGTGTGAGCGGAGCGGAGAAGACCGCTACGCGACGGTCTTCTATGGAATTCTGGACAAGATGGGGCGTTTCGAGTATGTAAACGCCGGTCACGTTCCACCCCTACTCAAGCGCAAGAAAGGCGGCCTGGAAGGCCTCGGTTCGGCGAATTTTCCGGTGGGCATGTTTCAGGAAGCGGAGTACCAGAGCGCGCGAGTGCAACTCGAACCCGGCGATTTTCTGGTGATCTATACAGACGGCGTTTCCGAGGCGTGCAATACCCAGAACGAATTGTTCGAGGAAGCGCGGCTGCGCAAGATCATCGAAGATTTCAGTGGAGAAACGGTGACGCAGCTGGGCGACGCTATTCGAGAGGGAATGCGGGCGTTCACGGAAGGCGCAGCGCAGTCCGACGACATCACGATTCTCTCGATCGAATACAAGGGCAACGCAGGATGAAACGGAAAGCGACATCGCGCGCGCGCGCCGGCATGCCGCTCGAAACGCTCGAGCAGGTGGTGGCGACGCTCAATCCTGAAACCGAACCGGGTGAACTGGCCGCGCAGATGGTATGCGTACTGGCAGCACCGGGACGTTTGGAAGGCGCGCGGCTGTGGCGCGTGGTAAATGGGGCGCCGACCGTGTGGCAGGAAAGCGGTGACCTTCCGGCGCCGGATCCGGTGCTTATCGAAAGAATCCTGCACGGGAAAAATCCGCATGTGAACGGTGAGAAATCCACCTGGGTGCTGGGGCGGGGTCCGAATCCCGTTGGGGTGCTGGAAGCGTGTCCCAAGGGCGAACTGGATGCGAAGACGCGCGGATGGCTGGAACTTTTCCGGCGTTACGCGGAAGTGGCGCTCGAAAGCAGCGAGCGGCGCCACGCGGTGATTGAGCTTTCGACGATCGTTGAGGCTACCAAGCGGCTGAATTCGACGCTGGATTTGGCTGAATTGCTGAACATTATTTTGCAGCTCACCACGCGACATACCGGAGCCGAGCGCGGGACCGTTTTTCTCGTAGACAGCGAACGGGACGAAATCTGGTCGCTCGTGGGGCTGGGCCTCGATCAGCATGAAATCCGGTTGCCGATCAGCCGCGGAATTGCTGGTTGGGTGGCAGCGCACGGAGAAACGGTAAATTTGGTGGATGCCTACGCCGACCCGCGATTCGAATCCGAAGTGGATTTGCGGCTGGGATTCCGTACCAAGTCCCTGCTCTGCCTGCCGATTCGCAGCAAGAGTGGCGAGACGATCGGCGTTCTGCAATTGCTGAACAAGAAGACCGGGCCGTTCAACAGCGCGGACGAGAATTTGCTGCGCGCGATTTCCGATCACGTGGCGCTAGCGCTCGAAAACGCGCAGCTGCATCGAGATTTGTTGCACAAACAGCGCATGGAGCGCGATTTGGCTCTGGCGCGCAGCATTCAGCTGGGATTGCTGCCGGAGCGGCCGCCGACGCTTACGGGGTTCGATATTGGTGTTTCGCATCGGCCGTCGCTCGAGGTGGGCGGTGATTATTACGATTTCATTCCGCTGGCGCCGGATACGATTTTAACCGTGGTTGCGGACGTGGAAGGCAAAGGCGTTGGCTCGGCCATGGTGATGGCGAACCTGCAAGCGACCTTGCACGCGCTGCTCGCGCACCTTCATTCGCTTGAACGTTTGGTGGAGTCGCTGAACGACATGATGCTCGCCGATACGCGGGGGCAGAAATTCATGACCATGTTTCTCGGGATGCTCGATCAGCCGCATCGGACGCTGCATTACGTGAATGCGGGGCACGTGCAGCCTGCGGTGGTGCGCGTCAACGGCGAAGTGGAATACTTGACCGAAGGCGGCATGGTCGTAGGGCTTTTTGCCGGCGTGCGGTACGAGCGCGGTCATGTGAAGCTCCATCGCGGCGACGTGGTGGTGTTTTGCACGGATGGAATCACGGAAGCGAACAACTCGTCGGAAGAGGAATTTGGCACGCAGAGATTGGTGGAGCTGGTGGCGCGCGAGCGGGAATTGCCAGCGCAGGAAATTGTGCAGTCCGTGCTGACTCAAGTGGATTTGTTTTCGCGGGGCGGCACGCATGAAGATGACCGCGTGATTTTGGTTCTCAAGGTTGTGTGAGTTGGGTGCTCCTCTCTACGCCACGACAGAAGGCGCCGCACCTACGGCTCGGCTTCCTTAACCTGGACTGTTCCCAGCACTCACCCGCTGGACTAACTTCCGTAGCACCTCCGACGCTGTGTCTCGCTGCTCCTATCACGGACTACAAGTTGCGGGTTCCGAGTTACTCTGCTGGATACTTCTCGAAGAAACTGACTACGCGATTTTCGTATTCTGCGGGCGCTTGCCCTAGGGCTGAGGCGTGGCCGGCACTTTGCACAATCCACATTTCTTTGGGTCCGGTCGCGGCTTCGTAGATTGCTTGCGCATGACGGCACGGAATTCTGTGGTCCCGGGTTCCGCAGATCAGCAGCACGGGGAATGGGCGTTGCGCGGCGGCTTTTTCCGGCGAGACTTGATCGGGGTCGAAGCCGCCCACTCGCTTCATTGCGTCTAAGGCGAAAGTCGTCGCGGGGCGGAAGAGCGTCTTGCCGAGAGCAGGGCTGACATCCAGGCCCGCATAGTCGTAACTGACTTCGCGAAGATTTGCGAAGGGATCTTCGGCCGTGACGGCTGCGATGCGCGGCTCTACTGCTGCTGACTGCAGCGCGATCGCCGCGCCCATGGAGACGCCGAGCGCGTACAAGTGGCGCACATTTGCGCTGCCGTAAAGAGCGTTTGAGATTGCCACCGTGTCGTAGCGTTCCTTCCAGCCGTAGGTGGCCATTGGGCCGCCACTTTCTCCGTGGGCGCGCGAATCCATCATGACCATGCTGTAGCCGTGCCGAAGCAGGAACTCGGCATGGCCGAGATTGCCGCTGCGATTGTCGGAGACGCCATGAAAGAGCAGAACCCAGTCGCGGCTTGGCGAGGGGGGAATGATTTTCCAGCCGCGAAGTTCGATGCCGTCACTTGTGTGGACCGTGAACTCCGTCTTGCTTGCGCCAGTTCGCGCGAGCATCTGGTCTGTTTGCGCGACGCGCTGCGGATTCAGGTTTGCGGGATGCAGGATGCCTGGGCCGATCGCGTTGCCGATGAAGCCGGCCGCAACTGGCAAGACAGTGAGGATTGCGATTGCGAGGTAGGCCAGGCGTCGCATGTGGGTCGCTATGGGTGGTACGGATTTGCGTGGCGTTGTGTTTCAGAGGTTCTGGCCTGAGTGCTCCAACAGTCAGCGAAGACGTTGGGGCCGACGGCTGAAGCAAATGCAAACAGGCCCCAGCGTTACCAGGGGCAAGTATCTTACGAGCCCGTGGAGGAATAGTGGCGGGTGCCGAAATTCCAGAGGGAGATAGCGATGGTCAGGAAGATTGCGGCGACTGCCGGAACCAGCGGCGCGTACTCGGGTGAGACCGTGCGGCCTAGCATCCGCACGCTTGGGTAGAAGGAGGCTAGGCCGAAGGGAACGATCCAGCAGAGGAAAAATTGCACAACGCCGCTGTAAATCGAGAGCGGATAGCGGCCGAAGGCGATCACGTTCCAAATGGGCGGATGCACGCCAATGCGGTCTTCGAACCAAAACGAGACGGTGCTCAGGATGAGAAAGACGGATACATAGATGATGCCGGCGCAACCGCCAAAGAAGAAGAGCATCGCGAATTTGGCGGGAGTCCACGATAGGCCAAGATGGCGCGTGGCGTAGCACATGCAGAAAACGCCGGTGGCAATTTCCTGGAACGACTCGATGCGAAAGGTCTCAAAGAGCACTTGGAAGAGCGACGAGATGGGCCGCAGCAGGACGCGGTCGAATTTCCCTTCGATGATGTAGTTGTTGCCAAAATCGTAGAGGTTCAGGCTGACCACGTTGAAGATGCCGTAAGGGATGAGCGAGAAGCCGTAGAGGAATAGGACTTCCTCGAAGCGCCATCCGGCGAGCTGCGGGACTTTTTGGAACAGGACCACGACGAAGCAGAGCGCGAAGACGGTGGCGGCAAAGCTAGTAGCCAGGCTGATGAAGAAATCGCCGCGATAGCTGACGCGGACTTTAGCGTATTGTGAGAAGTAGTCGAAGAAGAGCAAGACGTGGCGGTGGATTGCGGCGCGAAGGGCTGCGAGGCCGCGTTTTTCTTCGATCGGCGCGCTTGTCGGAAATGAACTCATCGTTTCGTTAACGCCGGCCTGCCTGGCGGCAGAGGGGCGCTACTAGCCTCCGTGAATTGTGATTTTTTTGGATGCCCGCTCCCACCACCGGTCGGCGAGGAACAGGAGCACTACTACCCAGAGCCATTGAATTCCAAGGGCGCGTAGAGCCGAGTGGCGATCGAGTTTGCCTAAATAAATCTGCAGCGGCGTGTAGGCGATGTGCTCGAAAGGCAGCCAAGCTAGTGCTTTTTGCACTTTGTCAGGGAAAAAGGTCATGGGGATCAGCAGGCCGGAGAGCAATTCGATCAGCCAGTATTTCGCGCGAATCAGCGCGAGGATGGATTTCAGCGGGATGGCGCAGGTGCCGATCATAAAATTGATCGCAGCCATCAAGAAGAAGCTGCCGAGCACGGCCACCAGGAACAGCAGAAAATTCTCGCGTGACGATGGGCCTTGAACAGGAAAGACCAGAGCTACCACGACGGCGGTGGGCAAAGTCAACAGACCCAGGCGGAAAGCGGATTCGCCGATCGCGCGCGAAATCCACATCCACTGCACGGAGACGGGCTTGATCAGGTCCATCGCGATCTTGCCCTCGATTACTTCGTAGGCCATTTCCTGGTCAATGGTGTTCCAGTAGAACGAACGGATCATCCAGCCGACGCTGACGTAGGTAATCATCTGTCCGAGGTTGTAACCGGCGATGGCGTGGCCGCCAGTGTAAACCGCGCTCCAGATGAAGTAGTACACCGTGACGTTGAGGAAATAAGTGATGATGCCGGTGAAGTAGCGCAGGCGGAAGGCGAGGATGTTGACGAATCCGACGCGCGAGAATTCGGCGTAAGGGATCAAGGATTGGGCCCAGCTGCTCAAACCGTGACCTCGAGGCTCGCTTCGCCTGCGTAGATGCGTTTGATGATTTCTTCGATGGGCTCGTCTTCGATTAGCAGATCGCGGACTTCGATGGCGGCGAGGACCTGGCGGATCAGGTCGGAGGTGGAGACTTTCACGCGGTCGAAGCGGATGCGATAGGTGAGCTCATCCACTTGATCCACTTCGAGGCCGTCACGAGAGAAGGCGTCGAGCCCGATTGCTTGCGCGCGGTCTTTTAAGGCGAATTTGATTTGCTTCGTGCGGAGAAGCTGTTGCTTGAGTTGCACGAGGTGACCGTCGTAGAGGACTTTGCCGCGGTCAATGATCATGATGCGACGACAGAGCTCTTCGATATCGTCGAGATCATGCGTGGTGAGCAGCACAGTGGTACGAAATTCGCGATTGATGGCGCGCAGAAAATGACGGATGTGATCTTTGGCGACGACGTCGAGGCCGATGGTGGGCTCATCGAGGAACAGCAGCGGAGGATTGTGCAGTAGCGCGGCGGCAAGGTCACAACGCATACGTTCGCCGAGCGAAAGTTTGCGCACGGGAGTGTGCAGGTAGTCGCGAATGCCGAGGATGGCGTCGAAATGTTCCATGCGGGCGTCAAAATCGCGCTGCGAGACGTCGTAAATGCGGCGCAGGAGCTTGAAGGATTCGATGACGGCGATGTCCCACCAGAGCTGCGTGCGCTGGCCGAAAACGACGCCGATGGTTTTTACGTACTGGCGGCGCTGGCGAAAGGGAACGTAGCCGTTGATGCGGATTTCCCCGCTTGTGGGCACGAGGATGCCGGTGAGCATCTTGATGGTAGTGGATTTTCCGGCGCCGTTAGGGCCGATGTAGCCGACCATTTCGCCGCGTTCAATGGCGAAGCCGACGCGATCGACGGCGGCGACGGTGCGGTAATCGCGTACGAAAAGATTTTGGATCGAGCCCCAGACGCCTTCGCGGCGTTTGAATGTGCGGAAGTGCTTGCAGAGATCGTGAACGTGAATGAGGGACTCAGCGCTCATCGTCTATGAATTCTAGCATCTACGGAGAAGCGGCGCAGGTACGGCAAGACCACGCGAGCGATGAACGTTTCGCCGCAGGTCGGCTGGCTGGTGCGCTGGCCCCGTGCCCTCCCTGTCTCGCTGCTTAGACGCTCTGAAACGCGTTTGGGCGCCTGAACTTTTCGGGTGCAGGGCGGTAGAAGCGAGGCTCTTGGTGTGCGCTTAACCTTTGTGGCAGACCGAGCAGTGCTTGGCTTCGTAGTTCTCGATCGTGACTTCGAACATGTTGTTGCAGCCGATGCAGACGCGATGGATTTTCGCGGGCGGCTTGCTGCCGAGTTTGGTTTCGGCTGCGTGCGCCGGCTGAGTGTGCTGGGGTTCGCTCATGAGCGGATTTTAGCATGAAGACGAGAATGAGCCACGGCCAAGCGTCAATCGGTGCGGATCAATCCGAAGGGAATTGGCCGCTGCATCCCGAAAGGCACGGGGCACAGCGGCCGCTACAAAATCTAGAGCAACGTTCAGGCGGTGTGCCCGGCTTTCAGAACTTCCATGACGCGGTCTACGATTTCGCCGAGGCTTACTGGGCGGTAGAAGACGGCTGCGGCGGGCGGAAGCGGCACGGTTTCGATGCGCGAGGCGACCAGCACAGCGGGGACGCGTTTTACGAGCGATTGGATGGCGGCATCGTTGGCAAATTCGACGCTGGCCTCGAGGACAACTACGGCGGGCATTTGACCTTCGGCGAAGGCGCGGCCGGCGTCTTCTGCGGAATCCATTCCCAGGGCATCAATTCCACGTTCGCGAAGTTCGGCGCGCAGCCCTGCACGCAGAGTCCAATCGCGGGCGATGATGAACACTACCGACATCTTACTGTGAAATTATAACATCGAGGAAGGACGCGGTCCGGGCACGCTCGAGCGGGCAACATTGTTTGTTCGGCCGGGCCTCGGGAGTCGACGGCTCACGGGAAATACTCCACGAAAGATTGGCGCTTCGCGCCGTCTCATATGTCATGGCTAAAAGCCACGACCCACAAACACTCTCGAGTTCAGGTATTTGTAGTGCGAGCAGATGTGGCACGTTGAGGCTTTGCTTAGGCAAGCCGGGAAGGGGTCTGCTACAATTTTGTGGCTTCGGGGGAACGCTGCGGCGAAGGTGTGCGCGGCACTACATGTCGGAAAATAGCAAACGAAAATGGATCATTTGGATCCTCGCCGCTATTTTGATTGTGGTGGTCGTGGCGGTGCTGGCACTGCGCGAGCCGGCGCCTGTGGTGCAGCTTGTCAGTGTCACGCGCGAGGATTTGACCTCGACGATAACCAGCAACGGGAAGGTCGAGCCGATTTCTCCCACTGTTGCGCGCGCCGAGTTTTCCACGTTTGTCGCTGAGGAGAACGCCGTCGAAGGGCAGGCGGTGCACCGCGGTCAAGTGATTTTGCGCCTGGATGACTCGGACATTCGCGCGCAACTTTCGCAGGCGCGCGCGGATTTGCTGGCGGCGCAAAACGATTTGCGGAACGCGCGCACTGGCGGACCGCCTGATGAAGTAGCGCAACTGCAGGGCAGTTTGCAGAACGCAGAGACACAAGTTGCCAACCTGGAGCGAACTCAGCAGCAGCTCGCACAGTTGGTGACCAAGCAAGCCGCCACGCAGGAAGAAGTGGCACAAAATCAGGCTGCTTTGGCGACGGCGCGTGCGAATCTTCAGACGTTCCAGGAAAAGAAGGCCGCACTCGCGCAACGCGCCGCCGTGACCGCCGAGAGCGCGAGTTTGCGCGTGCAGCAGGCGCGGGACCAAGTGGCGGCTCTCGAGGGAAAAGTGCGGTCGGCGACGGTGATTACGCCGATGGATGGCACTCTTTATTCGTTGCCGGTGCGCCGGGGCGATTTCGTGAAGTTAGGAGACGTACTGGCGGAGATGGCGGACCTACGGCAAGTGCGCGTGCGCGCTTTTGTGGACGAGCCGGACCTTGGTGCGCTGAAGCCAAATCAGGGCGTGCAAGTGAAGTGGGACGCAATGCCCGATCGCACTTGGACGGGGAAAATCGAGCAGTTGCCCAAGCAAGTCGTGCCACGTGGAGCGCGTAGCGTGGGCGAGGTCCTGTGTTCGGTTGACAACGACAAGATCGAACTGCTACCGAATGTGAACGTGGAAGTACGGATTTTGGTTCACGAAGAACGCGGAACGCTGGTGATACCCCGCGCCGCAGTGCGCGACGACAAAGGCCAGCACTTTGTATTCCTTTATGACGGCGATGAGGTACATCGGCGCGAGATTCAAGTGGGCGTTGCAAGCGACAAGAAATATGAACTCATTTCCGGGCTGGCCTTGGGCGATAGGGTTGCGCTGCCGACCGATGTGAATTTGAAGGACGGTATGAAAGTGCGAGTTACGGAGGCGAAATGAGAACGCCGGCAGCGAAAGCGGCAAGAATCTTCCTCGTGGGTTTGGTAGGGGTTAGCTTGATTTCGATTGCTCCACAGACCGCAAGCTCGATGATGGCATCTGCGATGTCAATCGTGACGCCAACGGGCCTGAGCGGCGCGTTTTCTGCGACGGCGGATGCTTCGGCGCTGATTCAAACCGCGCAGAGGCAATTCAACGCCGGGAATTATTCCGGCGCGATCGCAACGCTGCAGTCGGCGGTATCGCAAAATTCCAATAGCGGAGAGGCGTATTACTGGCTGGGACGCAGCTACTACGAGATTCACGATTTCGACAACGCGATCGCGGCCGCGGAAAAGTCCGTGACAATTGACGCGAAAAATTCCGTTTACCATCAGTGGTTGGGCCGGATTTATGGTGGGAAAGCAGACCGCGACCGCAGCTTTTCGTACGCGCGAAAAGTGAAGAAGGAATTCGAAGAGGCCGTGCAGCTAAACCCTTCGAATAATGCCGCGCGGCGCGATCTGGAAGAATACTGCCTGCAGGCTCCCTGGGTGGTTGGTGGAAACAAGGACGAAGCGAAGACGCAGGTGGAAGCGATTGCGGCGCTCGATCCCATTGAGGGCCATCTGGCGCGTGCTGTATACGAACTGGACGGCCAAAAGAAGCCGGACTTGGCGGAGAGGGAATACCGTGAGGTCCTGGCCGCGAAGCCGGCGAAGATTGATCCGTATTTCGAAGTCATCTCATTTTTTCAACACCAGAATAAGCCGGCGGACATGCAGGCGGCGATTGAGGCCGCAGCGCAGGTAAGTCCGAACGATCCTCGTCTGGCGTATGCACGCGGTGTGGCGCTGGTGCTCTCCAATACGAACCTCGCCGAAGCCGAGAAAGATTTGAAGGCCTATTTGGCGAGCACGCCAGATCGGAGCGACTGGCCTTCCCATGCCGCCGCTCGTGGGTGGCTAGGGCGCCTCTATGAATCGCAAGGGAAACGGGGCGAGGCCGCCGAGCAATATCGGGCGGCGTTGCAACTGGATCCCGGCGACAAGGACGCCAAAACGCGATTGGAGCATCTCGAGAAAGCTTCGCACTGAATCCCGTGAAAGTAACGCTAGAAACTCCGAACCCGCGAGCCGCATCCGATTCTGTTGTGCCCCCTCCTATACAAGCTCCGAAGAGCAGTCCCATCCTTTGGACGGAGACGTGGAGTCTTGCGCTTCAAGCGCTACGCGCCAATAAAGTGCGGGCGATCCTCACGATGCTCGGCGTCATTATCGGCAGCGCCTGCATCGTTCTGGTAGTGACCGTGGCGTTGGCTGGGAAGCGTTACATCATCGAGCAAATCGAAGGAGTGGGCTCGAACTTGATCTATGGCGAACTGGTCCATACCGGCGACGCCCAACGCACCACGCTGGCCGACGAAATCACCGTTGAGGACATGGAAGCGCTGGAGGCCGCGCTGCCTCACGTGGCGGAGGCCGCCGGAACTCATAATATGCCGATGACGGTGGTGGTTAATGGGGCGAGCCGGCCCGTTAATTTGGTGGGCGTGACGGACGGCTTCGAGGAAATCCGCCGCCTGGTAATCCTTCGTGGTCGCTATTTCGATCAAGACGACATGATTTCGCACAGCAAGGTGTGTTTGTTGACGCAGGAACTGGCGGACCGGGTTTTTCCCAACACAGATCCGGTTGGCAAGGAGATACGGGTCGGTGAGCTCTACTTCAACGTGATTGGAGTTTTTCGGGAGCGAACGGCAACATTCGGCGAAACGGAGATTACGCGCGAATCCGTGGTCGTACCAATCGGGCTGATCAAGTATTACACCGGAGAGGAATATCTGCGGACGTTCTACGTGCAGGCGGATCGTCCCGAAGAAGTGCCGGAGCTGACACAGGAAGTAGCCCAGTTTCTGAGGAGCCGCCACCGGCCGGGAGCTGAGTACAGCGTGGAAAACCTGGGCTCGCTGCTTGATTCCGCGCGAAAGATCTCAATGGCACTGACCGTGATATTGATTGTGATCGCGATGATCGCGCTGACCATCAGTGGGATCGGCATCATGAACATCATGCTGGTGACGGTGACGGAACGAACGCGAGAGATCGGAATCCGCAAAGCGATCGGCGCGCCGCGCAACGCGATTTTGTATCAGTTCCTGATGGAGGCGCTGCTGATCAGCGGCACGGGAGCGCTGCTGGGAATTGCCATCGCCGTGGCGATTCCGGCCGTTCTAAACTTTGTGATCAGCTTGTTTCCGGAGGTCGTGGGCGTGCACATTCCTGTATCGTGGATCTCCGTGGTGCTTGCGTTCCTGGTATCGTGTTCTACGGGCTTGCTGTTCGGGTTTCTGCCCGCGAATCGGGCGGCACGGCTGCATCCGACGGAGTCGTTGCGCTATGAATAAGATGGCGATTAGAAAATCGCGGCTAGGCTGGATTGTGGCGGCACTAGCGGTGCTGCTGCCGGCAACGTCAGCGCGCGCGCAAGAACAGCGCAAGGTGACAATGCGCGACGCAGTGGCGCTGGCGCTGCAGAACAGCCGCGATCTGGCTCTAGCTCGTGTGCAGTACAGGGTCGCCTTGGATGCGGCAGGCGTGGATCGCGCCGCCTTCTTCCCCAACCTCTATACGGGTTCGGGTGCGGCCTATACCTCTGGATTTCCGTCGATCGGCGGCTCGCCTCCAGCCGTCTTTCAAATGAATTACAACCAGGCGATCTTCGATCCGATATTGAAAGCGCAGCAGCGCGCCGCCGAAGAGCACGCCAGGACCATGAAGCTGGAAATTGACCGCACACGCGACGACGTGATTGTGCGGACGGCTTCGTCCTACTTGGAGCTGGCCAAGGTGCGACACTCGTTGGAATTATTGCGAAGCGAGCAAGCCAGCGCGGAAAAAGTACTGGAAGTGACTCGCGAGCGGGTACAGGCGAACCAGGAGCTTCCGATTGAAGTGACGCGGAGCGAATTAACCGGAGCTCGGGTGCAGGAACGGATTATCAAGCTCGAGGATCGAGAAGAAATCCTGGTGCAGCAGATACGGAATTTGACGGGGATACCGGACACGCAGTCTGTAGAGGTTGAAACCGGTGAGCCGTCGTTTTCCACCGACCTGCCAGAAAGCGAACTTGCCAATCTCGCGCTGCAGAGCGATCGCGGGATTCAGGAAGCTGAAAACGACCGTCAAGCGCGCCAAGACCTCCTGCACGGCGCGAAGCTGGGTTATTTCCCGACGTTTAGCGTTCTAGGACAATACAGCATTCTCAGCCGGTCCAATAATTACCTAGAGTTTTACAAGGATTTCGTGCGCAACAATGTAAGTTTAGGCGTACAGATTAACATCCCGCTCTTCTCGGCGAAGACGCGGGCGAATGTGACGCTAGCCAAAAGCCAATTGCAGGCTTCCGAGCTTTCATTGGGGAATAAACGGCAGGAAGTGCGGCTGGACGTGCAACAGAAAGCGCGCAACGTGCGCGAACTCGACGCGACGCGCGAAGTAGCGCGCCTGGATCTAAAGCTGGCGCAAGAAACCGTGGAGATGACGCAGGCGAAATTCGATGAGGGCCGCGTGACGCTGCGAGACCTGGAGCAGGTTCGTTTGGACGAAAGCGATAAATGGGTGGCTTTCCTGGATGCTGATTTCGCGCGGCAGCAGGGCCAGTTGACGCTGCTGCAGGCTACTGGGCAGCTTGCGAAGGTGTTTCAGTAGGCACGGCACCGGGAAAGCATGGCTTGGGCTCAATGGCGAAATCGGGTAAAATGAATGTCGTAACTGTGTGGGAATTTTACGTCTTAGCAGCAGCCCTGAGGGGGTAATAGTACATGCCGTCTGTAATGAAGACGTTGTTTTTGAATCCGCCCAGCTTTGAGAAATTCGATGGCGGCGCGGGATCCCGTTGGCCCGCGACACGCGAGATAGAGTCTTACTGGTACCCGGTTTGGCTGGCGTATCCCGCTGGAATGCTGCCGGGCGCCCGCCTGCTGGATGCACCGCCGCACGGCGTGACTCCCCAAGAAGTAATTCCGATTGCGCAGGATTACGAATTCGTTGTTTTGTTTACATCCACCGTGGGTTTTTATAGCGATTTGCGCATGGCGCGGGCGATGAAGGAGAAAAAGCCCGGGATCAAGATCGCTTTCGTCGGGCCGCAAGTACAGATCAAGCCGGCGGAAAGCCTGCTGGCCAGCCCGGACATTGATTTTGTGGTGCGCGGCGAGTTCGATCATTCCGTGGTGGAATACGCGCAGGGGAAGCCACTCTCAGAGATTTTGAGTGTGAGCTATATCAAGGACGGGAAGATCGTCCACAATCAGCTGCGACCGATGCTGCAAACGGCGGAACTGGATGCGTTACCTTTCGCAACGGAGGTGTATCAGAACAACCTGACGGTTGAAAAGTATAATGTGCCGTTCCTGCTGAATCCTTATGTTTCGTTCTACACCGCGCGCGGATGCCCGGCGCTTTGCACTTTCTGTCTGTGGCCCCAGACACTTTCTGGGCACGCCTGGCGCGTGCGCTCGGTAGAGAACGTGGCGCGGGAATTCAAGCAAGCGCACAAAATGTTCCCACAGGCAAAGGAATTTTTCTTCGACGATGACACTTTCAATATCCGCAAGGACCGCGTGCTGGCACTGTGCAAGGAATTCAAGCCGGTTGGCTTCCAGTGGTCCTGCACCGCGCGGGTGCATAGCGATTACGAGACGTTGAAGGCCATGGCCGATGCCGGCGCGCGTTTGCTGATCGTCGGCTTCGAATCGGGCGACCCGCAAATTTTGAAGAACATCAAAAAGGGCGCAACGATCGAGATGGGCCGCACGTTCGTGCAGAATTGCAAGAAAGTGGGGATTCACGTTCACGGTGACTTCATTATCGGGCTGCCGGGCGAAACCAAGCAGACCATCGAAAAGACCATCGAATACGCGAAAGAACTGGATTGCGAAACGATTCAGGTTTCCATGGCGCACGCCTATCCGGGCACAGCGCTCTACGATCAGGGCATGAAGGAAGGATTTCTCGCCGGCGAAGCGATCACTGACGATCTGGGGCATCAGCTTCCGCACCTGGAATATCCTGAGCTTTCGCGCGAGTACATGGTTGAGTCAGTGAACCGCTTCTACGACCAATACTATTTCCGTCCGCGCGTAGCTTGGCGCATCGTTCGCGATGCGTTGTGGGATTCGCACGAGCGCAAACGCCTCTTCCACGAAGCGGTGGACTTCATGAAGCTCCGTCACGACCGCCGCAAAGTGGCCAAGAAGGGCGTTCAGAAAAAAGCGATGGTGCAAGTGCCGCCATCGGTCGGAGTGGCCGGCGAATCACAGGGCGCATGACGTCTTCGCAAGGCCTGCACGTCAAAACCTACATCCTTCTGTTAATCATGGTCACGTTCGGCCCGTTGGGCGACGTGTTTCTGGGCAAGGGCATGAAGGGCGTTGGTGCGGTGGAAGCCTGGGGGCCATCCGATATTGTGCATTTCTTTGCGCGAGCCTTTACTTCTGGAACCGTGTGGTTGGGGATCGCACTGCTTCTCGCTTTTTTTATCGCTTACACGTTGGTGCTCTCCTGGGCGGATTTCAGTTTTGTGCAGCCTGCTTCTTCCTTCTCGTATGCCATTGTGGCTCTTCTCGGGCATTTTCTGCTGGGTGAAGTCGTCAGCACCACGCGGTGGATCGGCATTGCGATTATTTGCCTGGGTGTTTTGATTGTGGGGCACACGCCGCCACGCACGACGGAGCGCGCCTGATGCTGCGTGTTGCTATCTTGCTGCTGTTTGTGGTGTGCTGCAGCACTGCGGGCGAATTGTGCATCACGCGGGCGATGAAGTCCGCGGGGGAAGCAAAAAGTTTTCATCCGGAAGAATTGCTGCGCGTTTTTGGACGTGCGCTGCGCATTGGTTGGATGTGGGCTGGATTGATGCTGATGATGGTCAGCTTCTTCGCGATGCTGGCGGTGCTCTCGATGGAGAACGTGAGCTTCGTAGTTCCTGCCACGGCGCTCAGCTATGCGGCGGGCGCGTACGGCAGCCGCGTATTCCTTCGCGAGCAGATCACGCATATGCGTTGGGCGGGCGTCGTATTGGTGTGCATCGGCGTGGCCCTGGTGTGGCAGGGAAAAGGCTAGCGCGCGATGTTGTGGATGGTGATCCGCGATGCGCTGCTGCTTTTGGCGCTCGCATCGTTCGCTTACTATGTGGTTGCCATCATTGCGGCGCTGCGTTTTTTTCGCGGGCGTGACGCGGCTCCTTCGGATTTCACGCCTCCTCTCAGTATTCTGAAGCCGATCTACGGCCTCGACCGCGAAACGTATCAGAATTACGCCAGTTTTTGTCTGCAGGATTATCCGGATTACGAAATATTGTTTTGCGTCAGTGACGATCGCGATCCCGCGATCCCGGTGATTGCAGAGCTGGCGCGCAATTTTCCGGAACGGAAGATCAAGTTGATTGTAGGATCGGAACCTCTCGGCGTCAGCGACAAAGTGAATAAGCTTTGCCGAATGGTGCGCGAAGCAGCACACGAAACTGTAGTGGTCAGCGACAGCGACGTGAGGGTGGAACCGCAGTATTTGCGGGCAATCGCGGCACCTTTTCGGGATCCAAAGATAGGCGCTGTGACGTGCCTTTATCGTGGGCTTACTGACGGATCGCTCGCGGCGAACCTGGAAGCCATCGGCAATAGCACGGATTTTGCGGCGGGAGTGTTGATGGCGTGGATGCTGGGGGACGTGGATTTCACTTTAGGCGCGACGATGGCGACCACCAAGACGCGGCTCGCTGAAATCGGCGGCTTCGAATCTCTCGTAGATCATTTTTCCGACGACTATGAATTGGGTAATCGGATTGCTGCGCGCGGGCACCGCGTCCAGCTAAGTACATTTCCTGTTTCGATTGTTTACCCTCATCAAACTTTAGGCGATGCGTTTCGCCACCAGTTGCGCTGGAATTTGAGCATTCGCTACTCGCGTCCGGCGGGGCATTTGGGGCTGATTTGCACGCAAGGGTTGCCGCTGGCCTTACTGGCGGCGGTGTCGGCGCCGTCCGCGGCTTGGGCTGTTTCGCTGGTGCTGGGTTATTTGGTGCTGCGGGGAGCTTCGGCTTGGATCATCGGCGTGGCGGGGATGCGCGACGCGCTATTGCGGCGGAAGATGGAGCTGCTGCCCTTGCGCGATGCGTTTGCATTTGTGGTATGGGTGGCGAGTTTTTTCCCGCAACGCATTCACTGGCGAGGCCAGGAATTCTACGTGCGCGACAAGCGGCTAGTTTCTACCGCGCCACGCGAGCCGTGAGCTGCTATCCATCTTTCTTCAGTACCTCGTAAATCTGGTTAGCGACGCGAAATTCCTGTTCGAGTTCCTTGGACGTTAGCTGTGTACGGAGGTGCTCGACTGCGTGTTCGAGCCGGCTTAGGGCGCGCGAAATATTTTCGGTATTGCTGTGTGCTATGTCGCGCCACAATCCGTAGGGGCTGCCGGAGAGCCGCAGCATGTCCTGCAGGCCTTGCCCCGAAAGCGTTAGGGGCAAGCCGGTTTCATCCGTCTCGTCCTGCACCACCCGCGCGAGCGCGACCGACAGCAGTTGCGGCAAATGCGAGACGATGCCGACGGCCCAATCGTGCGTGTCGGCGTCGCACCACACAGGCTTGGCGCCCACGGCGCGAAGGAGGGCCGCGAATCCCCGTACACGCGGATCGGGATCGTCCTCCGAGGCGATGAGCGTGTAACGGGCGCCGCGAAATAAATCGGCCTTGGCGTGCTCGATCCCGGACGTTTCCTTGCCGGACATGGGATGCCCACCGAGAAATCGCGCACTCGTGTGAAAGGCGCGTTGGGCGGCGCGGCAGATAGCCGCTTTGGTGCTGCCCGAATCGGTGACCAGCGCACCCGAGTTCGCCGCTGCGGCAATCGAAGGCAACGCATCGATTGTCGCGCCGATCGGCAGAGCGACATAGATGAGATCGGCGCCGCGAATCGCACCGGAGATGTCTTTTGCGGTTTCTTCAATGGCCTGGGACGCGCACGCCGCGTCGAGCACGTGGGCCCGGTCAAATCCCACAGTTGCGATATGCGGAAATTCTCTGCGCAGAGCCAGGCCGAAGGAGCCGCCAATCAGGCCGGTTCCGAGTATGGCTACGCGCTGGAAGGGAACTTCGTCGGTGATGACAGTCACGCTGGTAGTTTAATTCAAAAATTCGGATTCGGTGAGCCTGGGCTACTGACGGTCGCGGCCGATCTTCGAGAGCCAGCCTTGGTTATGACGGCGGCGGCTGGTGATTAGTGGCCGGTGGCTGGGAAAAGGCGGCGCGTGATTTTCAGACGGCTCGAACGTGTTCGGTTTTTGCTGGGCCGAGAATTTCAACTTGCGAGACGTCCTCGAGTTTTTCGATTTGGCGGAGCAGTGTGTGTTCGGCGCGATCGGCTTTTACGGTCATCTGAACGTCGAGAAAGTTGCCGTCCTCGGTAGCGTTCGCGATGAGGTGCAGCAAGTCGAAACGGCGCCTGCGCGTGACGCCGAGAACTCGCACCAACGCGCCCTCGCTTTGTTTCACGCGCAATTGCAGGGTGAAGGTGGTCACCGTGCGACCTCATCAAGCATTTCGGAATTCGATTTTCCCGGGCCGACGATGGGCCAGACATTCGCTTCCTGATGAATGAGGACGTGCGCGAGCACGGGTCCCGGTTCAGCCAGCAGGCGGTCTATCGCCGAATCCACATCGCGGCGATCTTCGACGCGGAACGAAGCAATACCCATGGATTCCGCGACGCGCACGAAATCGGGATTGTCGGATAGGTCTACTTCGCTATAACGCTTGTCGTGAAAAAGTTCCTGCCACTGGCGAACCATTCCGAGCGCGCGATTGTCGAAAAGCACGATCTTGATGGGCAGATCGTAACGGCGCAGCGTCGCGAGTTCTTGTAGGTTCATCATGATGGAACCGTCGCCGGAAACATTGATGACGCAGGCGTCGGGGAAGGCGAATTGCGCGCCGATGGCCGCCGGTAGGCCGAATCCCATGGTGCCCAAACCGCCGCTGCTGAGGTGCTGGGCGGGATTATTGAAGTGAAAGTGCTGGGCGACCCACATCTGGTGCTGCCCAACGTCGCAGGCCACGATGCAGTGCTTGCCGGCGCGATCGGAAAGGGTTTTCAGGAAACCGGGCGCGTACACTTCGGTGCCGGGCGCATCGTAATCCCAGCCGTGAGTGTCTTTCGCGGCGATGCATTCGCGGCGCCACGGCTCGATATCGAGCGGGCAAGATAGCGCAACGAGAGTCTGGCGAAGATCGCCGATCAGCGGAACGTCCGCGTTCCGGAGCTTGCTGACCTCTGCAGGGTCCACGTCCAGGTGAATCACTTTGGCGTGTGGCGCGAAAGCGTTCAGGCGGCCCGTGGCGCGATCATCGAAACGCGCGCCGACGCAAATCAACAGATCGCAAGATTGGACGGCGTGATTCGCCGCCTTCGTGCCGTGCATACCCATCATTCCAAGCGCGAGATCGTGTGTAGTGGGAATGGCGCCGAGACCTTTCAGCGTAGCCACGACGGGAATGCGCGTGGCGTCAATAAACTTCCTGAATTCAGCTAACGCGCCGGCCATGCCAATGCCGCCGCCGGCGTAGACCACCGGTGAGCGACTCTCGCGCATTAGTTCGACGGCGCGCGCGATCGAGTGTTCGTGCAGTTGCGGCGCTGCGGCAGGCCTGCTTTCCTCGTGAAATTCGAAATCGGCGATCGTGTTGGCGATGTCCTTGGGCAAGTCGATCAGGACAGGACCCGGACGGCCCGACCGCGCGATGCGGAACGCTTCATGCACGATGCGGGGAAGCTCCGTGGCGGTGTTCACGAGAAAGCTGTGTTTCACGACTGGCAGGGTGATGCCGAAGATGTCCACTTCTTGAAAGGCGTCGGTGCCCATCAACGAAGTTGCCACTTGGCCCGTGATGGCGACCATGGGGACAGAGTCCATGTAGGCGTTCGCGATTCCGGTCACCAGATTCGTCGCACCCGGCCCGGACGTGGCCATACACACGCCCACTCTACCCGTGGCTCGCGCGTAACCGTCGGCCGCAAGAGCTGCCGCTTGTTCGTGGCGCACGAGGATGTGACGAATCTTGGAATCGAGCAGCGCATCGTACACCGGCATAATCGCGCCGCCGGGGTACCCGAAGATGATTTCGACGCCCTCGTGTTCGAGGGCTTTCACCAGAAATTGTGCGCCTTTCATTTGAGGCCCCTTGCCGCTGTCGCCGTTTCCGGTTTTAGCCAGGACATCTGCGCGCGAAGTTCCTTGCCGACTTCCTCGATCGGGTGGTTCTTGTCTTTTTCCAAGAGCTTGGTGTACTGCGGGCGACCCGTTTGATTCTCGAGGATCCATTCCTTGGCGAAAGCGCCAGATTGAATTTCGTCGAGGATTTTTTTCATGCTTTCGCGCACGTGCGAATCAATGACGCGCGAGCCGCGGGTAATGTCGCCATACTTGGCCGTTTCGCTGACAAACTGATGCATCTTGGCGATGCCGCCTTCATAGATCAGGTCCACAATCAGCTTCACCTCGTGCAAGCACTCGAAGTATGCGGCCTCGCGCTGGTATCCGGCTTGCACCAGAGTTTCCCAGCCGGCCTGAATCAACTCGCGCAAGCCACCGCAGAGCACGGCTTGTTCGCCGAAGAGGTCGGTTTCGGTTTCTTCCGCAAAAGTTGTCTGGATCACTCCTGCGCGTGTGCCGCCGATGGCGCGGGCGTAGGCCAAAGTGCGGTCGAAGGCATGGCCGGACGCGTCCTGATGAATCGCGAGCAAGCAGGGGACACCGCGGCCCTCTTCGTAGGTGCGGCGGACCAAATTGCCGGGACCCTTGGGCGCGATCATGGTGACGTCCACGTTTTTCGGCGGAGTAATTTGGCCGTAGTGAATATTGAATCCGTGAGAGAAAAGGATCATCGCGCCGTCTTTTATGTTGGGCGCGACTTCGTTCTGATATAAAGCCGGCTGGGCCATATCCGGCGCGAGCATCACGATTACGTCCGCGCCCTCGACCGCTTCCGACGGGCCGGTGAGCGTCCATCCATCCTGCTCACCTTGTTTCCAGGAAGGTCCGCGACGAAGGCCGACCACAACGTTCAGTTTGCTATCGCGCAAATTCAGCGCGTGCGCGCGGCCCTGGCTGCCGTAGCCCAGCACCGCAATGCGCTTGCCTTCGAGCGCGCGGGGATTTGCATCGTCTTCCCAAAACATTTTCGCCATGGTGGTTCTCCTTGTCGCTGCAATTTTTACGCGACGCTGGTTACCGCGCCTTGCGACGCCGATGAAACGAGCTTTGCGTATTTGGCCATCACGCCGCTGGTGTAATTCGGAACGGGCGGCTTCCATTGCCCGCGGCGCTCTTCCAGATTCGCTTTTACGTCAAGGCGGCGCGCGCGCACATCGAGCGTGATAATGTCGCCGTCGCGCAAGAGCGCGATGGGGCCGCCGGTGGCCGCTTCGGGAGCCACATGGCCGACCATCAGACCGTGAGTCGCGCCGCTGAATCGCCCGTCGGTAATCAGCGCGATGGAGTCATCGAGGCCCTGACCGACTAGCGCCCCGGTGACGGCCAGCATTTCGCGCATTCCCGGGCCACCCTTGGGACCTTCATAACGGATAACGACGACATCTCCCGGCTGAATCTTGCGATTCTGCACTGCTTCAAATGCTGCCTCTTCCGAATCGAAAACACGCGCGGGTCCGCTGTGCAGAACGCGCTCATGACCGGCAAGTTTCACGACGCAGCCTTCCGGCGCGAGCGAACCGTACAGAATGGCCAGTCCGCCATTCGGCTTGATGGGATTCAGCAGCGGACGCACCACCTCCTGACCAGCGGTTTCGCTCGCTTCGCGAATCTCGTCGAAAAGTTTGCGGCCGGAGGCGGTGATGCCGTCATGCAAGTGTCCATTTTCCAGCAGCCGCTGGCCCAGCAAACGCATGCCGCCGGCGCGAAACATATCGGGGGCGTTGAATCTGCCTCCTGGTTTGAGGTCGGCGAGCAGGGGTGTCTTTGCGGAGATTTCGTCAAAATCTTTGAGGCTCAACGGCACGCCGGCATCGGATGCGATGGCGAGAAGATGCAGGACCGCGTTCGTGGAGCCTCCGGAAGAGGCGACAGACGCAATCGCGTTCCGCAGCGATTCTCCCGTTATGATCTGCTTCGGGCGAATATCTTCTTTCAGTAGCTGCATGACGAGCTTGCCGCAATCGAACGCAACCTTGCCCTTGCGCGGATCCGTGGCTGGAACTTCGTTTGCACCCATCGGCGAAATTCCGAGGAAGGTGATCGCCGTGGCCATGGTGTTGGCGGTGAACTGGCCGCCGCACGCGCCGGCGCCCGGACAGGCTTTATCTTCCAGTTCGCCAAGCTGCTTCACCGTCATCTTGCCTGCAGCGCAGGCGCCGACCGCTTCGAAGACGTCTTGAATCGTGACCTCGTGTCCGTTGTAATGTCCGGCGAGAATCGAGCCGCCGTAGAGCGAAAGAGAGGGGAGATTCAGGCGTGCGAGCGCCATCACCGTGCCAGGGATCGTTTTATCGCAGCCGCACAATGCGACGACCGCATCGAACGCGTGCGCGCGCACGAAGAGTTCAATCGAATCGGCAATCACTTCGCGCGAGACCAGCGAAGCCTTCATGCCTTCGGTGCCCATGGTGATGCCGTCGGAAATGGTGATGGTGTCAAACTCGATGGGAGTGCCGCCCGCGGCGCGGATGCCTTCCTTAACGCGCTCCGCCAAGTGCCGAAGGTGAAAATTGCAGGGAGTGACTTCGGTCCAGGTGTTGGCAACGGCGACCAGCGGACGGGCCAGATCGTCGTCGGTGAGACCTGTAGCTTTCAGCATCGCCCTGGCGGGGGCGCGCGCGATGCCTTTTTTTATAACGTCGCTCTGCATAATGGCCTTGGGTCTCCCTAGTGCGTATAAATCAAAAAAGCCCCGTCACCGTTGCTCTGGTGCGGGGCGCAGCGCCTGGCAGTAGGCTAGGCGGGTGGCCCGCACCCGATAAGTACTACGACCAGGATATTCGATACTTTTTTCATGGATTGGCGTGCCGCCGAACTCTGCTGCGATTCGTTCACTTTTCTCGATCAGGACCTGACCCTCGGCAGCGTAAACGGATACGCTGTAAGAGCCAGTAGGCGCTCCGGGCCGGGATAAGTCAAATTTGTAATTATTGTCTTGAACATAAAAACTGCTTATGTGCTTTCCGTGCAAGAAGCGCTTGACGGCCCGACACGTGTCTCGTATAGTGAGATTTCGCTGCACGGAGTCCGCAGCTGAAGGTGGAATTCGATTCGCGTGGCCAGCAAGTTTTATTACCGTTTCGCTTTTACTTACCGCTTCTCCTTTACGGGGGAGCGGGCCGGCGAGACGCGCGCGGATCACGCAAGAAATAGAAGCTAAGAACCGCACAAAGTCTTAAACGCCGGCCGCGAGCCTCGAAAGAGAGCGCGGCCTTTTTTGTTTTTGGGGCCAATCAGGAGGGCGGGATGAGTCAAATCAAGATCGGCGACTGGCGGGCGAAAATTGATGCGATTGATACTACCTTGCTGCATCTGCTCAACGTGCGCGCCGGCTTTGCGCTGGAAGTGGGCCGTCTGAAGGGGGCGAGCGGGATGGCGTTGCGGGTTCCCGAGCGCGAGCAGGAAATTCTTTCGCGTATGAAAACTTTGAATCCTGGGCCGCTTGATAGCGAGGCGGTGGAGAAGATTTACCGACTGATTCTGCACGAGTCCATACGAATGCAGGAAGCTCATGGCCTGGGCGAAGCAGAGCTTCCCAAGGGCGGCGGAAAGGCGCACGCGGATACGCGCGAGAGACGCCGGAAGACTGGTAGATCCGCGAAGGCTGCCAAGGCAGCGGCGGCATGACCGATGCGTCAAAAGCACGAATCGCGTTCCAGGGAGAGCGCGGAGCGTTCAGCGAAGAGGCCGCGCTGAAACTGCTTGGGTCGGATATCGCTCTGGTGCCGTGCGGCACGTTTGACGCGACGTTTTCGGCGATCGAGGACGGGCTGGCGGATTACGTCCTGGCGCCCATGGAAAACAGCCTGGCGGGTTCGGTGCATCGTTCCTTCGATCTACTCGTCGAAAGTGGCTTGCACATCGTGGGCGAAGTGATTATTCCGATTGCGCACAATCTGATTGCCCCGCCGGGCGCGACGTTTGAGGGATTGATCTCGGTAGCGTCACACCCGGTGGCGCTGGCGCAGTGCGAACGGTTTTTCGCCACCTACACGGCGCTGAAACGAATCCCGGCTGAGGACACGGCCGGAAGCGTGCGCGATATCATGCGCGCGGGCGACAAAAAGCGCGCGGCAATTGCTAGCGGGCGTGCGGCCGAGCTTTATGGCGCCGCGATTCTTCGCGAACATCTCGAAGACGACCGCGAAAATTACACACGATTCTTTCTTCTGGCGGTCGGGGCTGCTGCGGTGGAGGAGGTTGCCGGCGCGCTGGGGCTAGCGTCGGCGCCAGACAAAATCTCACTGGTGTTTCAACTGGCGCACATTCCGGGTGCATTGCTGCGCGCGCTCGAGCCTTTCGCGCGGCGCAACATCAACATGATGAAAATTGAAAGCCGGCCGGTGCACGGGCGTCCATGGCAGTACCGTTTTTATTTAGACTTGCAAGCGGCGGCCAGCGATCCCGGAATCGTTGCGGCGTTGGATGAGTTGAGAAGCGTTGTGGTGGAACTGAAGGTGCTGGGCTCCTACAAAGCGGCGGAACTCGCGCGCGCCGAGACGGTTCAATCCATCGAGGGGAATTTATGATCATCAATATGGCTGTAGATGCAACGGAAGAGCAAATCGATCATGTAGTGAAACGCATACAGGAGTGCGGCTTCAATGCGCATCTGAGCCGCGGAGAGGAACGAGCCGTGATTGGCGTCGTGGGCAAAAGCGAAAAGCATCGAGGCGAGCTCGAAGCGCTGCAAGCCGCGCCTGGTGTGGAAGAAATTATCCGCATCTCGCATCCGTTCAAATTGGCGTCGAGGAATTTTCGCCCCGAAGGCTCGGTCATCGAACTAGGCAAAGGCATTACCATCGGCGGGCCGGAAATTGTGGCGGCGGGGGGGCCGTGCGCGGTGGAGTCGGCCGCGCAGATCGGCGAAATCGCCGAGCGCGTGGCGCAGGCCGGCGCGAAACTTTTGCGCGGCGGTGCGTTCAAACCGCGGTCATCCCCGTATTCGTTTCAGGGTATGGGCGAAGACGGGCTCAGGCTTCTGCGCGGCGCGGCCGATCGCAACGGGCTGCTGGTCGTCAGCGAAGTGATGGACCCTTCGCAGATTGATGTGATGGTGCCCTACGTGGACGTGCTGCAAGTCGGCGCGCGCAACATGCAAAATTATTATTTGTTGCGTGCACTGGGCGAAATTCAGAAGCCGGTGCTGCTGAAGCGCGGAATGTCCGCAACGATCGAGGAATTGCTGCTGAGCGCCGAATACATCATGGCAGGCGGAAACTACAACGTGATTCTGTGCGAGCGCGGTATCCGCACCTTCGACACGTACATGCGCAACACCATGGACATAGCCGCGATTCCGGTGATTAAGCAGCTCTCGCACTTGCCGGTGGTCGCCGACCCGTCGCATGGCACCGGACGCCGCGACAAAGTGGGCGCCATGGCCCGCGCGTCGGTGGCGGCAGGCGCGGATGGGTTGCTGATCGAAGTGCATCAGGATCCCGAGCGCGCGTTGTCGGATGGTGCGCAATCGCTCTACCCCGATCAATTCGTGCAGCTGATGTCCGAAGTGCGCATGATCGCGCCGGCCGTCGGCCGCCGCATCGCCGAGGAAATCACGCGCGAGCGCGCCGTCAAGAATTGACGGTGCGCGTGGCCGACGGCGTCGCTTCACAGTGACTTCAGGAATTCGATGATGGCTTCCTGATCCCCCCTTGTGAGTTTTTCAAATTGCGTGGTTACGTGGCTTGCTTCTCCGTGGTGGCGCACAATGGCGTCGCGAAACGTCAGCGAAGCGCCGTCGTGCATCAAGCGCGGACGCAGACGGACTCCCCACAAAGGCGCGGTGCGGATCTTATTCCGGCTGCTTTCGAAGTCCTGCTTCGAGAGATAATCCGACATCATTTGAAAAACCTTCTTCCCATAGTGTTCCGGGATCGCTTGCAGGATTCCGTCGCCCGTACCCACGTCATGCATGAGGAAATCTCCGTAGGGATGGAACGTGACAGAGCCGAGCGCATCTGGAATCGTGAACGATCCACCATTGATTTTTGTTCCAGTAGGAGCGGTCGTCATGTTCTCGGTGTGGCAAGTCTCGCACCCGATCTTCTCGAACAGCTCCAAGCCTCTGTTCGCCGCGGCGGTGCTCGCGACCTGAGCATCGCGCGCGGGCGCTTTCGTAGCTCGCACAAACCGGGCGAAGTGGTCAATGTCGGAGAGGCCGTCTGGCCCCGGCGTGTCGTTCGGCTCCGAAGCGGTGTTGCAGAGCTTGGTGACTTCGTCGGGTTGCAGGCGGTTTGTGATGCCCATCTCATTCAGGTATGCGTCGCCGGCGAACGACAGCAAGCTCGCGTGCTGGTCTTTCCAGCCGAATCGGCCTACGCCCATCTGCCCGGGCGCTTCCACGATGGGTACACGGAGAACCTGACCGCAAATTTTCCTGCGCGAAGACTTGCATTGCTGCTTGGCAAGGTCGACGAACGCTTGATCGGCAACGGCCTCGACGAATCCATCTCCCAGCAGGTTGAGCGAGAGACGAAACGTTCGGATCGTCTCGGTCTCTGGAACTCGTTCTTGAATTTCGGTGCTGGGAAAAGCCGCATTAGGGCAGATCGCGCGATCGTTCACAAGCGATCGCCCAGTAATCACTTCGGAGCCATGCGCGATGGGAATTTCCGGGTTGCGGAAGCGGCCGTCCGATCCCTGATGGCCGACGCGCAATTCAGTCACCTGTGACGCTGCGCCCGAGACAGGACTTTGGTGACATTCGCGGCAAGACTGCGCGTTATAGATCGGGCCCAGACCATCGCTGAGCTGCTCGACCTCCTCGAATTTTGTTTGATCGGCCTGATGAGTGGCGTCGTCCACGACACCGTTGCTCTTATTGTCGAATCCGGTGGGCGCTTCCGTTGGTTGAGTCGCGGCGGAAGCGAAGATGAGACCGAGGAGAGCCAAAGGAAAAAGGGATCGCATCACGGTGCCTCCTGTGCGCCGGTTAAACCGGCGAGGTGTAGTGAATGCAAAAGTCACACGATAGTGGTTTAGCGACCCACATCGGCCCCGAGTCATGCGGAGCCGCTCGCAAGGGCGGCGTCGAAGCGTTGACAGGGGAACGCGCGGGCCGGGTAATCAGCCGCGAAAGAAATCCACTCCGGGACGCCGACGCTGTAGGAGGATGCGGAAGGCCCCATCGGGTGCACCGATATCGCGAGGTGTGCCAGAGTCCCGCGCGGTCAGAGACCCCGTGCACGTACGGAAGCACCTCGCTCGGGAACCGGGAGATCCCAGGTTTGCCCAGGGCTGCAGTGGCTCTGGGACGCATCGGGAAGTCCAAGGACGCACGCCGATGACGAACGGACTTGGGAAGTCGGACAGCCCTGCTGTACCTGCGAAGTCCCCGAACAACACCGGGCAACCGGTGGCGGAGGGGATGGAGGGAAGAGGGCTGGCCAAAGGGAACCTGCCTCAGCAAAACGCGTGCCGGATACAAAGCCGGAGCAACGCGCTCAGTGCGCTCGGGCGGGTACGTCAAGCAGCAGCAAAGGATAAGAAGTTGCGGTTCACGGCGCTCCTGCACCACATCTACAACCTGGACACGCTGCGGATGGCTTACTTCTCGCTGAAGAAGGAAGCTGCTCCGGGTGTGGACGGGGAAACGTGGCGGCACTATGGGGAGGAACTGGAAACGAATCTCCAAGACCTTTCCGCAAGGCTGAAGCGCGGAGCGTACCGAGCGAAGCCGGTGCGTAGAGTGTATATACCGAAGGCCGACGGGCGGCAGAGACCGCTCGGAGTAACGGCGCTGGAAGACAAGATCGTCCAGCGTGCGGCGGTCGAGGTGCTGAACGCTATCTACGAAACGGACTTTCTCGGCTTCTCGTACGGGTTCCGACCAGGACGCAGCCAGCACCAAGCGCTGGACGCGCTCTACACGGGACTGCTGACGAGGAAAGTGAACTGGGTACTCGATTTGGACATCAAAGGTTTTTTCGATGGGCTTTCCCACGAATGGCTTGTGAAGTTCGTCGAGCACCGGATCGCAGATCGGCGCGTCGTGCGTTTGATCCAGAAATGGCTGAATGCCGGCGTGCTGGAGGATGGGAAGCGAATACGCGTGGAGGAAGGGACGCCCCAAGGCGGAAGTGCTTCGCCGCTTTTGGCGAACGTCTATCTTCATTACGTGTTCGACCTGTGGGTCCAAGCATGGCGTCGGAAGCGGGCGCACGGCGAGGTGATCGTGGTGCGTTTCGCGGATGACATCGTGGTTGGATTTAACAGCAAAGCGGATGCCGAGCAGTTCCGGGCGGAGCTCACGGAACGAATGAAGAAGTTCCACCTGGAACTGCATCCCGAGAAGACGCGACTTCTGGAGTTCGGTCCCTATGCGATCGACAGCCGGAAGTGGCGTAGAGAAGGGAAACCGGAAACGTTCAACTTTCTCGGCTTTACGCATATCTGCGTGAAGAAGAGAAGCAATGGACGGTTTACGGTGTTGCGGCAGACGATCCGCAAAAGGTTGCAGACGAAGCTGAACGAGGGGAAAGCCGAACTTCAGCGAGGGATGCACGAACCCATCCCCGAACTGGGCAAGTGGTTGCAAGCGGTGATGCGTGGACACATCCGGTACTACGGAGTGCCCATGAACCATAAGGCGCTGTGGACTTTTTGGTTCCAAGTGGGACGGCTCTGGCATCGCGCGCTGTCGCGGCGCAGTCAGAACGGTCGCGTTCTCTGGGATCGCATGCGGCGCCTGATTACTCGTTGGCTGCCTCTGCCTTCTGTCTGCCATCCCTATCCTCTGCGGCGCATGGGCGTCGTCACCTAAGGCAAGAGCCGGATGCGGGAAAGCCGCTCGTCCGGATCCGTGGAGGGGGTCATGCGCAATCGTGATCCCTACTCCGACTC
>Ga0210396_10001084_pt1 | contig 30818 bp, 49 predicted proteins | sample IncBWH17OmetaG_FD_155466 | JGI IMG/M metagenome (GOLD analysis project Ga0210396, IMG submission 155466) | Forest soil microbial communities from Barre Woods Harvard Forest LTER site, Petersham, Massachusetts, United States - Inc-BW-H-17-O ...
ACTGTACCCCTATTACAGCCCCCAGCGCCTAATAGGGGTGCGTAATTCCTTACCCCCTTTTTTTTTCCACCCCACACTCGCACCACACCTGTCAAGCTTTTTTCGCAATCCCGCTATAAGTGCCTGATTATATAGGGGAATATTCCGTGCACTATGCATGTGGTGCATTCGGCGTGGTGCGTCCTGGCTAACCCGTGCACTATGCATGTCACCCGTGCACTATGCATGTGATGCGGCGCGCGGTTTTTGGGGCTCTTATGCGCGTGGATAGTAGGAGAAAGAGTCTCAAACACTCTATCCCGTCGACGCGGTCAGCCCTCGCCTTGGGTGGTCGGCCGCTCGCCCCCTCCTGGCCCCTCTCCCCTTCTCTCCCCGCCCCCAATAGGCTACGCCTCTCGCGCCGGGGGTAGCGGCGGAGAGGCGTAGGGGCCCGCGGAGTAGTTGCCGGACGCGGGCCGAAGGAGGAGAGCCTAGCGCGTGGCTATAGCTCGCCCGTCAAGATGTAGGTGTATCTCCTACTCTTGCTTTTTCTCTTGACATTCCCCGGCGTGCCCATCAGGCAAAGCGCACTGACTAGCGAGCACCTTTACCCCTGTCTTCGTCACCGCCTCTTTATCGTATACCTCGGCAAGTACGGGTAACACCTTTTCCAGACATTCCCCTGCCCGATTGGCCACGACAATCATATCGCGAAGTGCCCCCTCAAGCTCCCTAATCCGTCTATTCTTCGCGTCTAGCTCTCTATTCTTCGCGTCTAGCTCTAACTCTAACGCTAAAACCCTCACCTACGCCGCCTCTTGTTAGCCGCTTTCCTCTGAGCAACCCTCTTTTTTCGCTCTTCCTTGCTAGTGCTATGCGGAAGCATCGGACACGCCGTATAAGATTCATCGGGCCCATAGTCCACTCCCCCTATGTTGACTATCTGCCTTCGTGGAAAGGCATACCCTCCAAGCTTCTCCCCCATCCCTCGGGATAGATCGGCAACGTCTTCCGGCTCCCCATTCGCGATATGCCTATTATTATTCATCTCTCCACCTCGCATTGCTGTCCACGACACACGATCAACTGGCACCGTGGCCCCTCAAGCCTGACGTAGCATACCTTGAGCGTAGTCACGGCTAGCGGAAGGTCCCCAACCCTCTCTCCCAACACCGCATCATGTAGCGGCATACACCCGCTAAGTATCAATGCGCATAACACCACCTTTGCGAACCGCATTCAATGCGTCCACGCGAAGTAGAGAACGCACATTAGCACGAAGGTCTTACCTATGACGGCAATGCGCAAGAGAATGGCGCGACGATACTCGAACCGTTCTAGACGGTTTTCGGGAACGCTGTAAACGTGTCCTAGACCGTCCTTGTAGACGTAGGTTCTCATAGCAAGTCCCGCATACTCATCTGCAACGCCCTTGCAATCCCCCCAGCAATCCCCGCATGCACCTTGTATCGCTTCTTCTCAATCGCTCTCAGTGTATAGAGTCCAACCCCACTCAACTCCGCAAGCTTGAGTAGATCCATCCCCAGCGCTTCACGTTTGAGCCTCACCCTATCCCCTACGGCTAACGGGTTGGGCTTATAGTTGACAACCTTACCCATCGCCCTACCGCCCGAAGTGAAACGCCAGCGCGGTCAACCCAAGCCCTACCGCCCCACCCAAGAGATAGAACCCGAGATCCATAAACGAATCTCCCCAGCTATCTCCCTCTCCCCAAGAGGACACGTCAAAAACCAACTCCTTGAAGGTCGCGCAAGCCACGCCAATCCCCACGGCTATCCACACGCATAGCCACGTATACCGCGCGAATAGCGCCGTAACGACCACAAGGCACACTCCGCCAAGGAAGTGGCCCACTTGCGCGAGATATTGTGGATTGCTCATCCACGCGAATCGCTTCACTGTCATTCGACGATCTTTCGAAACATATGTAGAATCGTGTCAAAGGTTTTCCTACACTCTGCACATAAAGCCAAGTCTTGATCGCGCTCACGGATAAACGTCGCGATTCCAGCGCCGGATAGAAAGTCTAGACGGCGCAATTCGCATAGTTGTGAGGGCGGATCCTTCTGAGAATTGAGAAACGCTTGCCCGTCTCTGCACTCTTCGCGGGACTGCGGGCGGATAACTTCGCAGCAGCGGCATGTAGTGACCTTGGTCACTTGAATCCCTCCGAATAATAATGAGCTACCTCGGGGCCTACGCTAACGAGCGCATAGCCGACCACCTCAATCACGAAAAGCGCTAACACATACCTAATCATCTCTTCGCCTTTGCGGATTGCGAGCAACGCGAGTTTCCGCCTTAGCCCTAGCGTAGCTAGCCTTTTATGACGGCTCGAATAGCCTCAACCCCTCCCGCGATAGTCCCCACGCCTCCAAAGACACCCACGAGAGCCTCAAGGATAGGCAGTGCGGTTTTGAGATAGTCCGTCGCCGGAGGTCCCGCCGCAAGTGCCAATGCAGCGATCATCCTGTCTTGCGACGGTCTATCCGATTCCGTGAAGTCTTCCCACGCTTGCCTATCCCAATGCAACCCAGGGATATCGGCAAGTCGCGTCATCGACTCTTCTACAAGGCTCATGCGACCTCTTACTCTCGTCCAATTCATCTCAAAAGTCGGAGCAAAGCGTCTCATACTCTTTACCATGAAAGACTACGGAAAACCTTACTTGCATTCCCTCAAACAAGGGTACAGGACATGCGCCCGTATATTCTCCCTCTACCGTAATAAGATCGTGCGCTAGCATACCGGGAAAGTCAATCTCCAGTCCGTCAAGGTCGTCTAGTTCACTGAGAGACCGTCGCCTACTCATGATAAACGCGTCCACCATACCCATAGATATGACCCGGTTTGCCGCAAGGATCTCGTGTATCTCGAATACGTTCTCCCTTGGCGCGTTCGTGATGATCCGATGAGCCGTGAACGGCGCTACCATCGGAATCTTTATCTGAAACTTTTCCGGGTTCCCCCCTATCAACTCGGCAAACCCCGAACGGATAGCCTTTCTCCCTGCATTCATAACGATAACTCCCATCTCTAACTGTTTTTGCGGATTGCGAGCATCGCGAGTTTCCGCCTTTGCCGTCCGCAGGACTATTGAGAGCACCCTACGTTCCCCGCATCGGGCGGAGTCTGGTGTGCGTGCACAATCACGCCACGCGCGGAGCAGATACACGTACGCACGTCCGCTCTTACTTGCGCATACGCTTCCCCGGAGTCAGCTAACCGGCTGAGAGCATCGTGGCAATTGTCCGTCTGCAAGCCCATCAGCTGTCTATCCGCGGGTGATAGTGACGTTCCTCCGCACCCCAGCAGCCCGAATAGGAGCGAAGCAATCGCAAACAGTCCTACCCCTCTCCGCCGCGTGCGTGATGCATGGTGACGCTGCTTTTGCTTCGGGCGCATCTTGCCGCAATGCACGATCATCTTATACCTGGTAACCAACGGAAAAGCTTCGTTTCCGACCATGTAAAAACCGGACGCCTTGACCCTTGCTAGGAAGTCCTTTTTAGACTCTCCTGGCTGTAACGGTTTTAGCGCTTGCTCTTGGCTCGCTTGCTGGTCAACGACTCTCACGATCTCATATCCGGATGAATAGTCATCCTGAGACTTCATCACTCCCATGTGATCCCAAGGAGCACTAGCCCCGGGGTCAAAGGCAGAATTGAGAAGGAAGTTAGAGACGCTCACCCCGTTGACGGAGTAGATCGCGTTCTGTACTTGGTCGCAAAGCTCTAGAGCCTTCTCCGACCCATCCCCAAGTATATCGGCCCATCGGTTCGCCCCGGGGTCTCCGATCGTCTCGATACATTCGTGGCTTATGTCCACGGATAGCGAAGACGTTCCTTGCGTATGCGAGTTATAGTCCTCTCGCGCGAAGTACGCCACGGGAGCGCCATTGGCCAAGCGGTCGTGATACGCCGCGGCTCCGGGAGCCTCAGGGAGCGAGTCTTTGATAAGACACGCAATCTCGTTTGGCTTGACGTCGCTCGCATCGGCCGCACCTACGCGGAACGTGACAGAGCATCCCCACTCTTCCGCCACTTCGTCATTCATCTGCGCGGTCACTGCCGCGGCAATGCTGACAAGCACTTCGCTCGTCAAGGGTCCGCCATGCGCGTCATCCGTGAGTGTGCTTTGGTCGCAAAGCACGAAAGCAAACGATCGTCCAGTCATGGCATCACCTTTCTCTTAGCTTTTGCGGATTGCGAGCATCGCGAGTTTCCGCCACTGCTGGCACGCAGTGCCTAGTGTGCTCCGGAGCGGCGAGCCTTGACGGCGCCTTGCATCGCGGTAGACGTCTTCGCGGCAAGAGCCGCAATGCTCGCCACGTCTTCGGCGACCGTCATAGCGGCCCCCACGAGACTCCCTGTCTGGTCTATGGCGTAGCAGACTGCCTTAGCCCCAGTAGGGTCTGCCACGATATCCACGGAGCATGCTAAGTCCTCCGCGGGTACGAGAGCCGCTTGACCCGCGGCGATCTGCGCGTCGAACGCAGAGACTTGCGCGGGAGTGAGCCCGGCACACCCGGAGAGTAAAAGTACTGCGTACGGCATTAGCATTATTCTCATGGGATACGTATCTCCGGATCGGTGGGAGTGTCAGACTTACGTGGCGATATGAGCGGTTTACTTGCGGATATCGCGGTAGCTTTGACGGAGGCGAGAGTACCCTTGGAGGCCTCCGCTCTCACGAGATCAACTAGCGACTGTAGCACACTTACGGGGTTGATTCCTAGCGCTAGACTCAGCCTAATCAGCGAGACTAGCCGCGGGTTCTTCTGCGCCAGCGCGACCCAATCCGTGATGGGGTGAAAGTACAGCGCGACCTTGATAGCCAGGTTGAGCGTAAAGAAGAACGCCCCCGAGCTATACGCGAGTAAGACGTGATGCGCGAGTATCCAGTTAGTCACGTCAATCATTCTCACGCCTTGGGATAGGGGCAGTATACGGAGGGAATTCCGGTCTAGACCCTCGCCGTTCTTTCTCGTGCGCTATCTGCTCTTTGGTGATAGCGACTTGCTTATCTGTCGAATGCACCGTGCGCGTCAACTTCCCCAACGCGTCTTCTAGTGCGGATATGCGTCGCTCAAGGTCCGGAATCTTTACCAGTTGCTTGAACCCGTCGCGCAATTCATCGACGATCTTTCTCAGCTCAGTGATAGCGGATGTCACTACCCCTTCGAGGATTCCAAGCTTCCTCACTGAGCTGAGAACCACTAGCAGCAAAGGAATGATTATCCCTAGAGCAGTAAGGACAATCCCTATGCATGTGAGCGTTGCTGCTAGCGGGCTCAATTGGATCTACCGCTTGCTCTTCTTTTTCACCGTCTTCTTTTTCGCTGTCTTCTTTACCGTCTTCTTCTTTTTGGTGGCCATGGTCGTTGCTCCTAGAGTGAGGGTGTCACGCGGAAAGCTGCTTATGCGTAGTGATAGGGTTGGGCGCCATGTGAAAAGCGATCTTCCCCGAAGTCTCATTCAAAAGGCGACGCCACTTGCGCGGCAAAGCCGGGCTTTCCCCGTGCTGCGCCCATTCTTGGGCTCCCGGTACGCCGTATGCGCTATAGATATCGAGAGCAGCTACCCGAGCATTGATAATGTAATTCATAGGACCTGCGGTCGGCAAAGGTGCAAGCGCCCGATGGGCGCAATGCACGGTAGAATGATAACGAATGAATGCTAACGCTTGGTGATGGGCGGTTTTTGCGGATTGCGAGCAACGCGAGTTTCCGCCTTTGCCGACCGCAGGTCTCGTTTTGCGATTACGCGAGCCATAGCCTCTTGTACCCTTTGGTCAACAGGCAAGCGCGCGGGGGGAGGAGCGGGAGTCACGTAACCCGACAACCCGAAGCATACCTCTACAAGCGGAAGCGCTCGCCGGCAAAGGTCCGCATCGAACGTCTCACCCGCTATAGAGAGCTGAGCAAGAAACGCCGTCGTTTGAGCCGCGGTCACTGCCGCTTGAGGCACGCCTTTCGGGTCAAACGGAATGCGCTCTCCCGATGCGCCAAGCGGGATTAGGTTTATCAGTGTGCGTGAGGTAGATTCGTCTCTCTGCACAACGACATTGACCATAGCCACGGGAGTAGTGGACGGAGCCCACGGGACTACTTGCGGAGCCGGTACGCCCGGGGTTTTCGGATCCTGTACAGTAATCATGTGACACTCCGTGTCGGGTAAAGGCGGAAACTCGCGTTGCTCGCAATCCGCGGGTTATGGCTGCTATATATAAGGGATCTGACCGAGACCTACACCCTGGATCATCACTTGGAGAAAGCCAGTAGCCATCCCCAACACTGCTCCCGGCGAAAGGGTGGGATTGTCGAAGTATAGGAACCCGTTTACCCCTGTCCCTGCTCCTCCGTTATTCCCAGGTGATAGGTGTAGATTCCCGCCGTTCGTAGTGGCCCCGTCGCCCCCTTGAGCTTGAAGCGTGGTGTCTCCTCCCGCCGTCCCTACGCCCGGGCTATGGGTATTGCCGATAAAGGTGCTAGCCCCGTCGTTCTCCTCGCCGAAGTCTAGCAGGTTCCCCGCTCCCGCCGTGTTCCAGCCGAACGTCATAACGGCGTTAGGCGCCGCTCCACTATTCTGTTGAAAGACGACTCCGAGTGAACCCGCTCCTGCCGCGGCTCCGGTTATCTCGACGGTCCCGTTACCATCCACGTTGCATACGACGCTAGGCCCCCCATCGCTACCCATTGCCCACTCCGCATCGAAGGTAGTGGTAATCGGGCCTATACCCGCTGAATTCGCTCCCGATACGGAGGCCCCATTCGTGCCGAAACCGGAACCTGAGAAGACAACCCCTTCCGTGGCGGCGAAGCTAAAGCTATTCGTGGCATCGCCTCCCGTGCATGCGAAGGAGTTAGAGCCCGAAGCGGTGGATTGAGCGAACGCCGCGCTATTACCGCCCGACGATACTCCAGACGGACCGCAAGCAAAGTCATTAGCGTTATGCGCTACCCCTCCACTAACCGCGGTTTGGAATTGTGAACCCGGTTCCGCGGTCCCTGATGACGCTGCAAAGGAACCGAGACTTAGAGCGAAACTGTCGATCCCAAGGCCCACGGAAAAGTTGCCGGAAGCCGATCCCCCTCCAAGCCCTACAGCACCGTTACCTGAACTAACGGTCCCGCCAGCAGCTTGGCCGGTAATAAAGCTTGAATGGGTATCCGTGGCGGATATAGTCCCTCCCGGAAGTCCGGTACTACCAAACGGGTAGTTATCCAGCGTCGTGGCTACCGTGGTTCCTGTAAACAGAGACCAGATGGGGATAGGGAATGCCGTACCATCGCCGATATACGCGAGGTTAGTGCCCGCTCCACCCTGCATTGTCGCCAGTGACAGCGCGGGACCAATAGGCGGGTTTAGTACTATCTCCGTGCATACCAGGAAAAGCGTAGCTCCTACGCCAATCCCCACGATTCCGGACCCTACAGAGGAATTCGATAGGGTGGACGAACGCGTCACGAGAAGCACGAGCGAATTCGCGCCAGCAGGAATCTCAATCGCTGGAATAGTCGCGAGCGCGGAGAGATTGATCTCGGCGTCCACAAGCTCTAGGAGCGGCGCATCAGCGAACGATGTATAGCTAATCGCGGGCTTGGTCTGCGAATCGCACACCAAGGACAGGTTGTAAAGCGGGAGACCGATATCCGTAATCTGTCCCCCGTCTTGAATGTTCAGAAACGAGAACCCGGACAACCCCACAATCTCTAGAGCGCCCTTTCCCGCCCATGTGACCCCGTTCGGGATAGGGGCGGGAGAGACGATCGAATCGTCGATAGTGACGCGTGCCGCGCCATTCACTGCCGCGATTGCCGCTGCTACAGTTGCGGCGGTCGTATAGACGTTCCCCGCCGCAACCCCCCCGGGTCGATAGATGATATTCGCTACAGCTCCCACTACCGGAGGGGGAATAGGGATAAGCACGGGCTCAACGGCATTATAGAGTACCGCAATACCCGCCGCGGTCGCCGCGAAAGCGCTTTGCGGAAAGCCCTTTACGTACTTATTCGCAGTGATACTCTGACACAAGTCCCCCACGAGGTCTAATTGCGCCTGAGAGGGAGACCCCGGAGCGATAGCGCTGTCTACCGCTTGCGCGAATAACTGGGCTTGCTCTGCCAACGCATTGGCACCAGCAAGCCCTACGCTATCCGATGGGCGAGCCATATAGACGCCCGCGACGAAGCCGTCAACCGCCGCATTGTAAACGCCATCATTATTCGCCACGATAACTCCCTGGCACTGCGTGCCGGCAAAGGCGGAAACTCCCGTTGGTCGCAATCCGCAAAAGCGGAACTATCCGTGCCGAACGATGCGCTTGACGTGGCGACCGTAGCGCTTCCAACCGAACCAGCCGGCTACAGCCGCGAGGAGACCCGTTCCGATGGCTTCGGTGGGGTGCGTCTTTGCCCAACCGACAACTCCCGTGGATGCCACTGCCGCGCCGCTAGCGGCTCCCGCATGCGATTGGATAGCCGCATGTATAGCCGTCGCATGCGCGACCGGCGCAGCAGCAGCGACATGCTTGAGTGCATGGCCAGCAGCCTGTACAGGGCTCAACCCGGGAGGGGCAGGATTCTGCGCATTGGCTTGCACAACCCCTGCTCCCGCATGGTACGCCGTAGCGCTATCCGGGGGGAGGGTTGCAGCCTTTGCCGCAATCTGCGCCGGAGTAGCTCCGCTCTGCGCCGCGGTCGCGCCGTTCACGAAGCTTTGCGCGGTAGGCCCCGCGGTTTTGAGCACGCCTTGTGCCGCGGCCATGAGATCGGCGGGAGGAGTGGGGAGGCCCAATCCGCTTGCAGCGCTGGCGATACCGGGAAGAGCCGAGCTAGCGGCCTGACCGAGCGCGGTACCAAGATCGAACCCAATCACTATACGTCGCTTATCGAGCATCGGCTTTCATCCTTTTCTGTTTTTGCGCATTGTGACCAACGGGAGCTTGCGCTACTGCCGGTCCGTAGGGCCTACTTGAAACGGAGTAACTCTTCTCGGATCCACTCTTCCGCATCACGTATCAGCTTATCAATGCGCGGACTCGGAAAAGTGATATTGACTTTTTTCCCATCTGGCCTAGCAAACACCGGAATATGCGGACTGATATGCTCGCCGTTTGCACGGCCTATCCGGTAGGAGAATCGTGGTAGATGGTTAGTTCCGGGAGGGGGCTCTTGTCGCATCACGACTAGGGCGATATCGCCATCGCTAAAACGCTTTCGCTCTTCCCATTGGTTCGGATTGGTCGTACTTGAAACGGAATTCACAATATCAACTCCTAGTAATACGATAGAGCCCCCAGAGTGCTACACCTACTCCCAATCCCAAGGCGATACCGTGCCCCCTTGACGCTGGACGATTGTGATTAGGATGAGTATACTTCACTATACGCTTAGATGTCAAGGACTTGCGGACGGCAGAGGTATGAGGATTATGCTTGGGAGTAGCAGCCCTTACGCGTTCCCCTACAAGGCCAGTCAAGCGAGCGAGGTTCGGGTGATGCGGATAGACCGGCTTTCCCCACTTGACCGCGTCGAACATGTGACCGCGCTTCTCTAGCCACATGAGGCCTAGAAGGAAGTGCATCACGTTCGTATCGTTGTACTCAAGCACGGCGCATTCCGCCATGGTGAAGCGGAGAGTATCGGAGAACCAAAGCGCGATATTCCAGTTATTCTCCACTTCACGAAGGATAGCGCCGTTTCCGGTATTGCTATCGTACCGCGCCCCTCGTAGGTAGTACGTCCAGTCCAGCGGATATTTATCCGCGATATGCATGGGTATAATCACACGAGTGACCGGATCATACGAATTGTTGGCGTATAAGATCTGGTCTACTTGCGGTCTCTGCCCATACAGGAAGACGAAAGTAGAGAGACTCGGGAAGGGAGGATAGGACGGGAAGTCTGGAGAAAAGCTCTCAGGCTTTCCGTACAATTGAGAGAACCGATTGAACGCCCGAAGCGCGATATCGTCTCCCCCTAACAGTGTGCCCACTAGTACGCGGGCTTGCTGTACCGCTTGCACCATAGCCGGGTTGGGCGACGTCTTGAACGCGTAGGCCTTGGTGATAGCGTCCACACCCTCATGCCATTGCACGAGAGCCCATGCCGCTTGACGGCTATTCTGACTTGGCTTCGTGTACCCCTTGACTTGCGGGGGGCTCGTCCAGCTAGTACAGAAGTTGAAAAGTGGACTCCAGAGTTGATACAATCCGCTCGGGGTTTGGTAGAACGGGAGCGACGGCATGTTATCCGCGCGCGGATGAATGACGTTGTACGGTATCACGCTATATTGCGCGCCGTTTGCGGTCGCTGGGAAGAGATATTGTTCCGCCGTAGGCCTAGGGTCTCCCTCTACCACGGCGGGACTCGATACCATCCCTTCCACGAGGCCTACAATCGCGCCTACCACTGCGCCGATAGCGGTACCCCAACCCGGAACCACGGACCCTAGAGCGGCCCCCATAAGCGCTCCTTCACCCGCGCTCGCAAGGTCGCTCAAGGTCGACTTGATAGCCCCGTCCGGAAGGTCCCCAATCAATCCGCTCGCCGCTACAGCGAGGCCCGCGTAATCTCCGTTACTAAGCGAGTCCGCGGAGTCAAAAAGACTTTGACCATGCGCGACTACGCCTTGCGCCGTTCCGGGAAGGTTCTGTAGTTGCGCTAGCGAAGGCATGGGGAGTCCTTAGCGACGGAAAGAACGGTATTCAAGCGGAAGGTTTAGCCCCTTGCATACGCGTTCGGCGGTACGGATAGCGAGCAACAGTTGCTCAAGCAATTGGCTCGCGACGTCCGGAGACATGCGGATAGAACGTAAGCTCTCTGCAACAGTGGGATCTACCTCGCTACCCACAACCACGTTACCTTGAGCATCTGCACCAAAGACGATAGGAACACTCATATCTGAATACCTCCTCGCTCGGTTCCGAAGACGCCAATTACTGGCGCGACCGCAACTAGTCGATAGCTATTCCCGTCGTACTTTGACAGAATTGACATGCGCGCTTCCCCAGCGTCAAGCGCGGAAGTATGGTCTGTCGCAAAGTATTGCCAGGCTTTCATGTGCGAGTTTCGTAGCTCGGCATACTTTTCCACGATTCCCGCGTATAGTATACCATCTCGGTTTTTGATTAGCAAAAAGCTTTTGGGAAGGTCCTCCAGTTCGTCCCTCGCCCTAAGCCCTACTTGCTGACCTGCGGTCGGCAAAGGCGCAAGCTCGCGTTGCTCACAATGCGCGGCGTCAATGAATGCCATTGTCATCCCCCGCACCGTCGACCGTGCCAACACCCAATTGCCTTGCGGCGAGAGCTTCCGCTTCCTCCTTTTGGCGCTTCTCCTCATACGCCAGCGCTCGAGTCATGAGTGGCGCCACTACCTCGTTAGGCAATCCAAGCATCTGGATAGCCATCTGTAGTTGCTCAGGCTTCACATGCTCAAGGATAGTGTCGAGAATCGCGCTATCCGCGGAATTCTGAGGGAAGACCTCTTTCCCGACTACGGTGTTGGCGAGCGCGGGAAGCATCGTCATCAGCTTCTTACGCTCTTCCGTATTGCGCGCGTATTCTAGCGTTTTCATCTCGCGCTCATGCTCGTCGGTCTGCTGCATGAGCACAAGCTTCTTAGCGAAGTCCCACGCTTCAATACTCTCCTCTCTGAGCTTTTGATTCGAGCTTGCGAGAGCCTCAAAGTGACTCGCCATACTCCCCACGATGCGATCCATCCGCTCGAATAGTCGGCCGGTTTGCTGGTAATTCTGCTGTACCAAAGCTTCGTTGTGACGCATCATCTGCGCCACCATGCCATCTTTGGTGGGACCCTCTGTAGCGAGTCCTTCGTGCTCCGTGATTCCGTTTATCAGTAGCGGATACGTCGCCCCGGGCTCTTCCTCTTCTCCGTAGTAGGCCCCGATGCGGAAAGTCTGTACCCCCGGCAAGTCTTGTGCGAAGGTCTCAGCCTTGTGCCGCATGAGATCGGCAAGCTGCTTAGAGGTAGCTCCTCCCGCTGTCTTCGTGGTGTGAATCTCCTCGCGACTCCCGGACGCCTTGATATGCGCCACGGATATGGCGACACAAGTACCCTCTTTATCAGGGTCCGTGAGAGCCTCTTGAATCCACCTCTCTAGGCTTATGCGGTACTTAGCCATGGGAATCCTATCGTGAATGTTTCTTGATATGCTTATGGGTAGTGTGAATCAACTTGCCAGTCTCGTATAGCACAAGTATGCCCGCAAGTACAGCTAGAGCCTCCGTCGCGGCATTGCGCACGGGAGACCTAGTATCCTGCCCAAAGAAGGCAGTGCGATCGGGAGCTTTCTTGCTATACACGTTGATAGCTTTTGCGGATTGCGAGCAACGCGAGTTTCCGCCTTTACTGTCCGTAGGATTACCTTCGTCCGTAACGGACGGTGGGGGGTTGTACGGTCCGCTTGATAGCGCGAGCCGCAAGGATAGGCGGTACCACCTCAATCGCCAGCAATGACGCGAGCACTGCGCCACCGACTAGCGCCACTTCATTCCACGGAATCTTAGGCAATCCTGGCATGGGCTGAAAACCAGGAATCTTGACGTTCGGAGTCGTCCAGCCCGGATCGGTGGGAGTAGGTGCGGGTTGCTCTGGACTCGTAAACTTGAGGGTAGACGAGACCGAAGTAGCGTAGGCTTGCAGCCTATTCCGCAAGTCCTCAAAGTCACCCGCTTGAAGCGTAGCCCCTTCCCCCCCCTGCCTCACGGCGTGCACGAGCCCTTGATAGACTTCCTCGGCTCCCGTCACACTATCCGGAAGGATATGGCTACGAGACTCTTCCACGGAGGCGATAGCGCGAGAGAAACGGGTTTGCAGTCCGTTGTAATCCAGTCCCCACTGCTTCGATGCTGTAGGGTCCTTGGCTTTCCAGGCTCCCATGAGACCTTGGTATTGCGTGCCTAGCTCGTCAATCCACTTCTTGTAATTGGCGATAAGGTTATCGCAATCGGCGATTGTGTGGGAGCCCGTGTAGCCTTGCACCACGCGGTCAAAGAGACCGTCATCGCCAATCGTTGCTTTCCGCCTCTTGTCATAGCTCATCGCGCCAGTCTCCTAGGTCTCAGGACCTTGTAAGCGCCATAGCCTAGCGCGGCTCCGAAGACGATGATAGCGGCGTCTCGGGTCATCGTCGGTGATATGTGGATAGAGGAGAGCGTCCCCATTGGCCGCTTCTTATTGAGCGTTGCGGGGGCCACGGGGGGTTGGATGGTAGCCCCTACTTGCCCGCTACTCGCTGAATTGGGGAAGTACAGCTTAGAAGGGTCTAGTCCGTTCTTCTGTACATAATCCGCGTTTTGCAGCATGAGCAATTGCGAACGGTTTCGACTAAGGTTTCCGTTGGCGATATTGGACTCTAGCGCAGCTCCCGCAAAGTCGGGAGGACTCTTGGTGATAGCAGCGGTAAACTTGGGCCACTGAGGTGGAAACGCTGGGCCTAGAGCCCAAGCCATCCCAAGTACACCCATCTGACCGTCTGCGGGCCATGAATCTATCGCAGGGTAATACTTGCGGATAGTCTCCGTGAAGCTTGAGAGCACCTTTTGAAAGAGAGCGTCAATATCCGCTTGTGAGAGCCGGATAGTGGTAAGCGAAGGGAACGGGGCGTTACCCCCTCCCTTGCCTTTCAAGTCCTGCCGCGCCTTTACCGCTTGCCATTGCGCTTGGATCGTAGCAGGACTAGCAGCGCTCCCGTCTGGGTTCTTCCAGGGGAGAGCAAGCGCCGGAGTCCAAGGGGCGCTAGACCCTGATGGGGAAGCATCTATCAGATTCCCTATGCCAGTATGCACTAGCCCCTCCACGTCAAGATACATATAGGGAAGTCTTCCCTCCTGTATCTCAGTCCACTTTTGATAGGCCGCTAGCGTTGCAGGAAACACTTTACTCGCCTCACAATCCTAGCCAGCCGAGTCATTGGAACGGGAGGACCACTATCCACTAGGTTACCTATTCCAGTGGTAACTAGCCCTTCGTCGTCTAGGTACATGTACGGTAATCGCCCTTCCTGCGATTCCGTCCACTTTTGAAACCCTGACAATACGGAAGGAAACACGGCTTACCCGGAAACCCCAAACGTGACAGAGAAGCCAGCATCATTCATGGTGTCCACGTTATCGAATTCGATTAGCACGGCTCCCAGCGGGATATCAACGTATGCTGTACCGATATCCGAAGCCATGACGAAGAGCAGCACGAACCCTGAATAATCCTTGAATATGATCTTCAGGTTCGCGGCATTGTTCGTTAGGACTTGGAGACTCCTAATACCCACGTCTTGCGGGACACTAAGATCCATTGTCGTGAGCGCTACAAGCGTAAACGTGTCCGGCGTAGGCGAATAGGTTGGAGGGAGACTTGTGCTCCCCCTTGTACCCGGAGCTACCAGACAGACGATATCATACTCCGGAGCAGGGTCTAAAGAGTCCGGCGTAGTGGAGTCCCATATCTGCACGGATACGTATTCACCAACGCCAGTAATCTGCTCTCCACTCGCAACTGACACTAACCGTTTGATCGCAACGCCATCCACCAACCAACGGATCTCGGCATATGCGCGCGGAGTAGGAGAATGGTTTCCCTTCTGAGCTATTCCTAATCCAGCAGGGATACCAAAGAGAATTGTAACCGCGCTATCCCCACCGATATAGTTGTTGGCAACGGTCTGTTTCGTAGGGTCTCCCTTAGTGAAAGTGGTTTGGGAGCCGCTTAGCGTGCGGGATTGCGGATTGCTAGGGGAGTTGCGTTGCTTGTCAATGATATCGGAACCCTCCGATAGCACGTCAAGGTCAGCGCTAACCCGACGTCGAGAGAATGCAGAGGCCATAGACTAGATCTCCTCTCCCGCTTCCCAACCGATGAGCGGGTGAAGCGACGAGAGTCTAGAGCGTTGCTGGCGCGCCACTTGAAGGTTACGCGCTATCCCTACGCATTGACCCAAGCGGACGCACTTCTCTTGCTCCGGGGTCAACTCTGGTAGTGACGCGTGCGGTTTATTGAAGCCAGCAATAAACGCGCGGCGCAATCCCTCATGTCCGAACTGCGCCGCCATCTGACTCACGCGCCGATTGGAGAGCGGTAGACCGTTCGCGAGCCCCACGACAGTCGCAACGGCTCCCTTCCCCTTGAGTCGTGCCGAGCGGGTATACTCTTGGATGCTCTCCGCCAAGCTTCGCGCTCTAGGGTCTCCCCTATGAGCATCGGCGAAGATCGCTTGTACCGTGCCAAGCGCTTTGCGGTCTCCCTCTCCCGCAAGACTCGCGGTCTGAGACACCGGATCAAGGCTATCCGTGTCGTCCGTTGTATCCGTGTCGTCGGAGCCGTAATCTCCGCCGCTATCGCCCCCTCCCGAGTCTCCCCCTCCGCTATCACTCCCTCCACTGTCACCCGAACCACTGCCTTGATTGGCTTGATTCTGGTTTTGATTGTGCTTGTGAGGCTTCTTTGCGGAGGACTTCCCGGTGGGCGCAAGGACGCTAGTCCCTGCTTTCCGGTATACCTCGTGGAAGGTCTGAGCTTGCGCCTTGGGAGCAACTTTCGCTCTTGACGAGGCATGCGCGTGCGAAGGGAGCCGCTTTGCCGGAGCCCGCTTTCGCGAAGCTCCAATCTCTACGCTCCCTTCCCCGCGGATATACGCACGCATAGCGTCGTATATCGCTTTCGCTCCTCGGTCCCCAGACTTGGCCATTATCTGGGTTTGGTCAATGATGGCTAGAGAATTCTGGTCTCCTTCTCTAGCCATCCTGACAATGCTTGGAGCCCGCGCAATGAGATCATATACAGCTTCGCTCTTATTCATGGGGCTCCGGTCCTGCGGACAGCAAAGGCGGAAACTCGCGATGCTCGCAATCCGCGAAAGTCACCTGTTCAATACTTGGGCGATCTCCGGCAAAAGGTGTTGGGCGATGGGGTCTCCCTTTTGGGCCATCTTGCGCACGGACTGAATCATCTGAATTGCGCCGGTATTACCGCGCAACGCTGCACGCGCGAGATTGCCCGCTCTCTGAGCAAAGAGGGTTGCGTCTCCCACGTTCTTCGGGTCAAGCGCCCCTTGCGACGAGCCCCGATGCCAGCGATCTTGCGACGGAGGCGAATAGTTCGGCACGTAAGTGGGCCGAGGGGGAGGAGCAACGAACGGAGCCCGCGGAGGGGGAGGGGGAAGTGGTGCCGAGTAGAATTGCGGAGGGGGCCGACGATCGCGCCATTCGCGGCGATGCTCGCGACGTCGGTTACTCCCGCCGCAACGCTCCAACGCGCGGAAGTTGCCAATGGGCGAACGAAGCAGCGCGCCCCAACAAGGTTGCGTTTCCGCGTTGATCAGATTGAGACCTTCGCCCGGGCCTACCCCGTTGTTTTGGCTCGCGAGAGCGTTCTGAATAGGGTTCATGACGTCGGGGGCCCCTTGGCTCAACTGAAAAAGAGCCTGACAGAGACCAAGATACATCGCGGGAGGACCTGCATTCCTGCCAATATTGTCGAGAATATTCTGATGGGCCCCCCATCCCTGTTGCACAATGGCGCCTGCAAGCGCCGTTACTCGCATCACGTCCGCACGTCCCATATTACGAACCATCATGGCGTTACTCCGTGGCCTTGCGGGCCGGCAATGGGCCCTGCGGGCGGCAGTGGCGGAAACTCGCGTTGCTCGCAATCCGCAGGGATATGAGGCTAACGATTAGGGGGAGGAGTGGGTAGCTACTACCGGAGGCATAAAGAGAGAGGCGAAGACGTTGGCCGCAAGATGCACGGCGATCGGATCCTTCTCTTTGAGCCCCGCGAGCATTGCAGCGGTTTCGGTGAATTCCGAGCCTTCCAAGATCTTCGCAGTGAGAAGTGCGTGACCTAGAAGAGCCTCCACTTGAGTGGAGATCTTCTGGACGTGCGGTTCGCTGGTGATATCGAGCAATCCGATATCGGGAGTTGACGGCGGTTCGGGCGTATGCGTGACCACTACGGGAGCCGGTGCAAGAGCGCCAGGCCGTTTTAGTGGGGTAAACTTCGTCTTTGAACCATCCGCCGCGGTTACGACGCGCACGGCTCCCGGACTCACGCCTTTCTTGACCTCGATAATCCCGTCTTGAATCTTCGAAACTACGGCGTCATACACGCGCATCATGGCTTGTGCGTAGGCCTGCCCGTCTTTGGCGTGGCCCTTGATCTTCTCCACGTAGTTGAGAGCTTGGGGATCTCCCTCAAGCGTGGCGCGAGCATTGCGAATCATGCTCCCGACTTGCTCAGCCTTGAGTGTGGGCTCATCCGGCAGACCGTACTCATTCTGTTGCACGGTACCGATCATTCGTGTCCGCTCTTCCTCGAACGCCTCTTTCATGGGAGACTTGAGGCGAGAGAAGAACCCAAGGGCAGCCGCATCACCCGCCGCGGCTCGCTCCGTCATTCGCCGGCATGTTTCCTTTTGAGCCTTATCGAGTTTCATGCGTCACCATTCGGAACAACGTCAGAGGAAGAATCCACGGGTATATCCCCTGTTGACGCCGCGTCCGTGGGAACGGTAGGGGGTTGAGCGGGAATGGTAGAGGCGAGAGGCGGCGCTGTCACTTCAGCGAGTATAGCCATATTGGCTTGAGCCTCTAGCGCCGTCGCGTAATCGTTGAGGGTATCCGCTTGGCTAAACGCGGAATCGCTATCAAAGGCCGCTGCTCCCTGCCTAATGATGTAGGCTTTAGCTGGGTCCTTGATAGAGAGCAGAGTCTTATAGATCTCTGCCCTATGCGCTTTCTCTTCCGGGCTAAGCGATCTCAGATTCGCCCTAGCCCTTAGTATATCCCCAAGCTTGTTTAGCCCTTGTTGCTCAAACACGGCGGCAAGCTGTACCAGTTGCTCAGGGGTGAGAGGTGGATCGCTCTTTTGCAGAGCTTGAATGTAGAGCGCTTTCCGTTCTTCGGTTAGCACCCCGTATAGGTTTGGGCGTCCCGCGCGGTATATCGCGAGCCCGCCCAACCCTATCACTACAGGAAGAAGTGGTAGCATCTATCTCTATTCCGTTCTTTTTTCGCTTTTGCGGATTGCGAGCAACGCGAGTTTCCGCCTTTGCCGACCCGCAGGGTCAGGTGACCTGGATGGCAGCGATTGCGGCGGTATAGTACGCCACGAGAGCGGTGATCTCTACCGCTGGCACTACTCCCTGGACGTTTTTGCCCGCCCAAACGGAGGCGCAAAGCTGGAACATGAGTCCAGACTTCGCAAGCTGGTTTCCTTGGAGAGCCGCGGTCGTCGGAATCGCCGGAACGCCAGCCGCTCCGGTAATCGTCGCATCCGTCGCGATGGCGGTATCAATCTGCAACGCGACCGCTTCCGCATTGGCCACGAGAGTGGCGTAGCTCGCTCCCGACACGGGAGACGATCCAACGGTAGCGCCGGCGATAATGCCGAGCACTGCCGCGTTGTAAAGCACGTCATTATTCTTTGCCGTCATGGTCGTTTCCTGTCGTTGAGTGCTGCGTTTCGGTTTGCGTCAAAAGGTAACTTCGACATGCGAGATAGCTCACTATCCCTGCGAATATCGCTAAGGCATACCCAATATCTTGCTTGGGTCTTCCGGTAGGACTCGCCCATTCCGGGTGATATTGTGCACTAGCACGTGAAAGCTCAACCCCTCGGTTTCAGTTGCGGGATACCACCTAAACACGGGTATACAGCGTTGTCCCGCTTCACGTCGCTCGGCAATAAGGTATGCCGCAAGCGACTTACAATCCCCATACCCTAGCATAAGTAACGACGGAATGTCAAGCCATTCTTCGATCAACCGATATCTCACGCCGCTAGAATATAGCTTCGGGCTAGCGTGATAACGGAGGTGGATCCTATCGATGGCGATAAGGTTCTCCAATAGCACTCGTAATACTTTCGCGTTCTCCTCCGGGTTGGAGTCCGGAGCGAATACTAGCGGCAAGCAATACGAGATTACCATTCGGCTGATCGATTCCTGGTGTCACTGCGTGACGGCTAAGGCGCGCAAGCGCGCAAAAACCTTCGCGCGGATATCCCTAGGGATATCCCTAAACGTCCATCTCAGGGTAGAGATGGGCGGAACCCTGAACCGTGGCGATGAAGTTGTACGTCAATCCCTCACCGTAGGGGGCGGGAGCGATACCCGAATAGGTACCGTCGACCGTCATCTGGTTTTGGGGTGACAGGGTCGGAAGATCAATGAGCGAATCGAGAGCCGTCGGAGCGTACGTCGCCGCGTCCGAAGGTCCACCGATAAACACGTTGATATTCGCGATCAGCAGTGCCGAGATCGTGACGAACTGGGGGCACGGAACGTTGCAGAAGAGCCGCTTGGAGCGGATACGTGTTTGCGGCTGCTTCGACGTCGAGAAGCCCGACGCATCGCCAATCACGAGCGGAGTCGTGACGGAAAAGTCATAGCGACCGATCTTCGTCGCGAGACCTCGGTTCGGATCCATCGCACGCTCTTGCTCGAGCTTGCGCATGATAAGATCGTGATGGCGATACGACTCCAATGTCTCGATGACACTGTTATCGTGCCGCAACTGCCCCGCGTCCACGTCCAACATCTCTGCCGAACCGTACGCGCCTGCCCGAAGGTCGCGGTTGGCGAATGAGCGAGAGCCCATTGCGTCACCAAGTCGATCGTCATTACCGAAGTCTGCGCCGAAGGATGCCGGCATAGCGCCCATGAGAGCGGCCATAGCCGGATCGCGCGACGCAATCTGACGAGAAGAGAATCTAGGCATAGTGCCTTGCTTTCCCGGAGTTGAGAGCTATTCGGCGGGATTGCCTTAGAGCTTCGATTCCGGGCTATGTGCTTCTGGCACTCAAAAGCACATAACCCGCGACCGTAGGTAGCTAGTGGTGCTAGCCATATACCTAACGATAACGGGTAACGAATAACAATCAGGTCCTGCGGACGGCAGTGGCGCAAACGCCCGTTGGGCGCAATGCGCACGTCGGGGTCACCGACGTTTCAAACCCAACATCTCTCCTACGGCTCGCACGGGGTCTTCGCCGTGCACTGCCGCGGTAGACGTGCCTGCTCCCGCCGTTCCGCTTCGCTGGGCCCGCTTCTCCGCCCAGTCATGCGTCTTCCTAAAACCCAGCACACCGAACGCCGTAGCGCCCGCTCGGCAGAGTGTAGAGGAGAAGTCCTCGCTCGGCATGAGCACGAAACCACCAAGCCCGACTGCCGCGACAAGCCCATCGAGGGGCACGTGCTGACTACCCATCGGAAGGTCAAGCCCTTCTTTGAGCGTGCCATGCGCATATCCGAGGCCCGCACCAGTGAGACCGCTAACCGCGGCGGACATAAGGGCGGTACCTCCCGCCCCCACGTGAGCTTTGGCTCGCCCAAGTCCCGCGGAGAAGCGCGGGCTCATCTTGCCTTCCAAGAAACGGAGCATCGCGCTTTTCTCGCGTTTCGGCATGTTCGAGGATTCAACTGCTTCAGTGGCAACGGCGAGAGCGTTCGTCATGGGTCCTCTTGGGAGTTAGATCTCTACTCGGTTGGAGTGGGAGCACGGTCAAGGGTACGTGCTCTCTCCAAACGCGAGTAGAGCATTGCTACATACTGACATACGGACTCCCTACTGTCAAGGTCCTACGGACTCTCCTAATCCACACTATCCCTACTGATTAGTCGGTCATTCATCGTAGGGCTCTTCTAACGCCTCATGCCAGTCAATATCGGGTTGCTCTTCTAGCTCTTGCTGCGCCAGTAGCAACGCGAGCCCGTCCTTAGACAGAAGACTCTTTTTATAAGGGGTAGACTCTATCCCGAGCGGCAAACGGCGTAGCGCTAACCGTGTATTGCTGTCCCTGACGAGCCCATCCCTCTTAGGCATAGGGTCAAAAGACATCTGTACAGGCCTTGTAATCCACTGCCCATACGCGGGTAACCGCTGTCCGTTCTTCTCGCGTCCACCCTCGGCACGCACGAATTGTTTATCACTCGCTCGATAGCTGATAGACGTCTTCGCGCCGCAAAACCGATCGACGTTTTGCACTCTGAATTCGTCCCCCTTCTCAAACCGGAGAGACCCTGACTTGCATAGCCGGTCATACCTATTGACAATCTCAGCCCATTGGTTTAGAAGGATTCCCTTTCCGATACCCCTAGCACGCACCTTGTCAAGATCGTCTTTCGTGGGGTTTAGTGGGAAGTAGATTCCGGGCCTCGCGAAGAACACTCCCCCTAAGTAATCTTTCTTCTCCCAACCCCCAAGCGGTTTTCCCGTCTGCCCCGTTCCCGTATCCCTTGGGATAGGAGTGGTAATATTCTCCGTGCTGTATACTCCGTCCGTCGCTACGCCCAGCACGTTGCGACGGTCCTTGGCGAGGCAGATCAACGCATTGAGTTGTGCGCGCGTGCCGCTCGTTACCAAGCCCGCCCACGTCCAAGAGTTGAAAGGGGCGGAACCTATGCTTTGCGCCAGCTTTCCGTATCCCGAGTTAGGGCCATTCTTGAATACAATCCCGGCTCCCTCTTTGCCAATGCGCATACGTTCGCGGTAATAATGGGGGATCTCTTTGAAGGGCTGACAGAGACAATCACATTCATAAACCCAGGCCTCGCGAAACTGGACAAGGTTAGGCCAACCTGCTTCGCCCCCTAGATACTCGTCTTTCCAAACCCAACCCCCTCCCGATTGCGCCGGAAAACTGATAGACCCGTCAGGCTCCCGATAGGGGAAGGGGGCCCAATCCGAGCACTTGACAGCGGAGTCTAGCGCGTAGTGCACTAGCGCCGTGCGGCAAGACTCTAGGTCTTTCCGCTTATTGGAAAGTCTCCAGTTACCGTGTTGCAGGCAAGGAAGAAAACAGAGCTGATAAGGATATGCGCTAGAGATATCGTCGTTATAGACGGGCTCCGTGATACTCCCGACCACGCTATGATCAAAGTGGCCCCCGAAGAATCCTTGCGCTACCGCCAGCGTCATCTCTTCCGGTACACCGCGAATCTTCTCACGGATACCCATCTTTTTGAACATGGCGGTAGCGGTAGACCCACACCCGTAGTAGCTCGTCAACTCGAGTCCCGCCGCTACGTGCGCTTCGTCCAGTTGCCTTGACAGCGTGGCTAGCTCGGCACACTCGGAAAAGCAATAGTTGCGTATATCGTGCGCGGTCTCGCTGGCAAAGGCGTTACGCTTGTCCTTCATCGTCTCAATGCGCGCGATGATATCCGGGTGACACGTTTTCCAGTCTTTGAGAGCCTTGGTAAACTTGGTTTGATAAAACTTCCACGTATCCCAAAGGGTAATCCCCGGCTCTCCGCTCAGCGCCACGCGAAACTTGGTCCCCTGCAAGTTGATCTCGTAGCCTTGCCAGTGGATAGGCTTAGGCCCAGTATGCGCATGCTTGCCCGTCCGCTTCCTTAGCTCAGGCCTAAAGAGTAGGTACAAGCGAGCGTCGTCAAGGTCGGCTAGAGCCTTGGTCAGATCATAATTGAAAGAGAACGCTCTCAGCTTGTGGCGCGAGCGGGGAAGCTCTAAGAGAAAGTCTAGGCACTCTTTGGTAGAGAGTCCCGCTGGATTCTCGACATACCATTGACGCGCATAGGGTCCCTTCTCCGTACATGCCGCGAGTAGGGTGTATCGGTGGTCCTGCCGCGAACCTCCGTAATCTACCCCTTCTCCGTCTATCCCTATATATATCGGTTTCTCGCTCTTGACTTTCTTCGGGCGTATCTCTCGCGCATACGCGTGGCTGACTTGACTAGCGTTGATCATCAGCCTGCCCGTAGATCTGGAGATAGACCCCACTGATCAAGCCAATAAAGACGTCTCTCTTCTGGCGTAATCTTATTCATCTCAATGACGATCGCGCGGCGCTTGGAGATCTCTCTACACGAGAGCCCGTGACGCATCATCTTGCGGGTAAGAGCGTCGTGCATATCGGAGAGGGTTTGAATCACCCGAAGTCTTAGCGCTTGATCCATGGGTCACCCCTTCGGCCTACGAAAGTTGCGTGACAGGTTCTCCGTCGCTATGTGGAGCCAGTGAGGTTTTCCCTCTATCACGGAGTATAGGAACCGTCTTCGTTCCTTGGAGAACCCGCGAGCCTCTCGGTCTCCGTCACAACGCACCGTGACTTGGGTTCCTTCCTCAAGTGGGATTATCCACTGGGATAGGTAGAGCGCTAGAGCTTCCGCCTCTGTCGTGGCGTAGTAGAGCCCCGCGTCTACCCGGTCTGAGACATAGAAACGGAGTAGACGATCGCGATTGCCTGGTCCTACTCGGGTCTCATACATTCGGACGCTCCTATAGATCCTGCGACCCAACAAGCGCCCGCAACATATCTAGGCTCGCGTCAAGTCTAGCGGCAGGGTCCTCCGCGCCATCGTCTTTATTCCCGTGAATAACCGTACGAATCCCTCTCTTTAGGGCCATATTCTCTTGGATGAGTAAACTCATAATCCTATTATCGTCCTCCCCCTCATCCACGGTGATGCGGTAATCCCCAATGCAATGGTTTACCGTGTGACGGTTCTCCTCTCTACCGGTGCGAATCTTCTGTCTTATCTCCCTAAGAAGGCTAAGACCTTCTTCCCTCGTATCAGTAACAATCTCAATGAGAATCCTCATAATCCTAACCTTGCCCTCTCTTCGTATATCCAACAGTCATCACACTTCCCCCGCGTCAAGCGAAACCCCGGTGTTTCGCAGTGCTTGCAAAAAGCTGTATGCCCCGCGCATCGTATGGTGGGCATTGGCCCCCCCGTGCGGCGCCACGCGGTAAGCGCTAAGCGGTCTCTTTGACACTCGGCGCACGGGAAGCTAGGCATGCGTTGACGTGGCATATCTGGCACACTCGCTTGGATAAGCGTGTTTGAATGCTAATCGGTTTGCCTTTGCAGACTGTGCTGCATAGCGTCGTGAAGCTCAGTGGCGCGTGACACGCACAACGGCAAAGCGTATCACCCGCCTTGCGCTGGCGACCGCTTGAGCAAGGACACGTGCACTTGCGAGGTCTTAGTTGCTCTGTAGGGGCGTAGTGCCAACCTACGAGCGAGGAGTGACGGACGAAACGGAGATCGATTGGTGTCACTTGGTGCTCGAGACTGGTAAGGTTACCGCCAATCCCTCCGCATAGTACTTTTGGCGAATCGCCCACGAGAGCCTTAGAAGAGCGCTCTCGTAGTCCTTGTGCTTGATATAGTAGCGAGCCGCTTTGACAGCTTCCCTCTCTAGCCGTCTAGAGCGCGCAATGCGTATCCTCTGCTCCGTGCGAGTCATTGCTTGGTCACGAGCGTTAGTTGCTTGGAGGCCTCACGCTCCGCTTGCAATTCGTCGCAACGATCTGCCGCCTTGTTGAGAAGATCGGCGATACCGCGGGCTGAGATTGGCTGGAGGCCCGCGCGCGTCATCACGCCGTTAAACGCTAACTCAAACGAGATAGGGAAAGGGCCTCCGATGATTGTAACACGGCTCTCCGGTACCATCTTGGCCGTTTCGGGCGTCTTGCCCACCTCAAGCTTGATTGTGTAGTCCGTCTCTTTATACATAGTCATAATGAGAGCCTTTCATCACCACGAGAGGAAGAAACTGTAGACCTCGTTGACGTGCACGCCTAATTCCTCAGCCATGTCTTGCGCGGCACGTTCTAGCTCGGCACGTCCTAGCTCGCTGCGAATCTCTAGGGAGCGATGCAAGCGAGCGGCGTCTTCGTGGAACCTTACTCGGGAATAGTTACGCGAATAGGAACCGTTGCGCTTGTGATTGCCTAAAGGGAACGGGTCGACCCACTCTATGTCAGCGGGTATCCACGCTTTTTGAAACTGTCCCGTTTTCCGGTTTCGTTGCTGTATGAGCTTGGGAGTAGGTTTGGCCTTAGGCTTAGTCGGTTTCGCTTTCCGAGGTTTTGCCGTTCGCGGGACTTTGACCGGCTTTGGTTGCGCCTTAGCCTTGACGGGCTTAGGCTTTCGGGCCTTGGCGAACGGGTTAGCCTCTTTGCGAGTCTTCGGCGCCTTACGCTTACGGGACTCCGGTTTCGGCTTGACCGGCTTTCGTTTTTTTGGCTTTGCCGTCAGGACTTTGGGCTTAGGGCGAAGCTCGCCCGTACCGCGCTTGGGGGGAGCGGTAAACCTTCCAAAAGCGTCCCTCCAAACACGTTTGGTCAAGAGCTGAGGGTGTCGGTCCGTCCTACTGCTATTGCAGATTCAAGAGACAATCGTAGCGCGGCTATCTGCCGCCGAAAGACTTCACGAGAAGCGCCGGATAAGGAGGGATCGTAGTCTATCGACTGTAAGAGGTGGTCAAGCGCTTTTACCGCGCGCTCGTACCGCCTCAACCCCAACACACTTACCCGGCGTCCCATGCGGCTTTGCCGATCCTGGCTCTAGATCCTGGCTCTAAAAGACGATGTCTTTTAGAGCGAGGAGACTAGAGGCCCTGCTCTGCTTCGCCGGACTTGAGGCCTTTTTTGCCTTTGCCCTTGTCACCGTTGCCCGTTTGAACCTGAGCAGCGGGAAGACCCTTCGCCACGTGGACCACGGAGATGGGGGGCAATGCCTCCGTATAGCCGGGTACGTTTTGAGGGATGAAACGGGCAACGCGTTGCATGGCCAAGTCGCGATACTTGTGGGGGATGACAATCTGAAACTCCCAGCGGCTCTTGCGCGCGTCGGACGCGACGGCAACCTGATCGCCCACGATGATCTTCACGGGAATCGGCGGATTGCCCATCAGTTGATCGATGGGCAAGCTCACGTAATTGGAGACGCAAAAGCGATCCCCCGGGAGCACTTCGACCGGCTCATCTTTACCGTTTTTTTTCGACCCTGTAGCGCACATGACCGGCGCAAGCGCGCGACAGACGAAGCGCACGAATTCGGGGTCACGCTCGTCCACATAAAGAGCCTCTAGGTAGATCTCCTCACCCGGCGTTGGGTTGTAATAGGGAGGGAACCCACCGATCTTGATCGCTTCCGCGGACTCCGCGGCAAACAGAGATTCAACGGTATCGGTCACTTCTGCTTCACTGCCCTTGACGTTGCTCATGTAATCCTTATTCTCTAGTAGGTGTTATGCCCACTAGTCATTGTGAATAACCTTCATACTACGGTTTAGCTAAGAATGTCAAGCCTCAGGTGTAAGCGCTGCAAGTCTGTTTTGCCGGAAAACCTCTTTCGTTGTAAGGGTTGCGGGACTTGGAACCTTAGTCAAGATACCGGCGAAGTGGCTCCCATCAGACCTATTACCGCGTATAGGGACGGGAAACCCAAGAGGCCTAGATTCGCGAGTCAGCATTGGTCCGCCGCTGCTTTCGGTGGGGGGATTGTGCCCGGCTCTACTCTGATGATTGGAGGCGAAGCGGGAGCGGGTAAGTCGACGCTCATGTTGCAGCTAATCGAAGCCGCGAATCAACGCGCGCTGTACTGGCCTACGGAAGAGGTGGGCGACGTCGGTGGTGAAGGAATCCTAGAGCGTTGCGAGCGTATGGCGCCCGATGCGCTGGGATTGCTCCACTTGGTGGACTCGCCCTTTGAATGGCCCATAGAGCTAAACCCGAGTCTCAGGGAGTATCCCGTACAAGTGTTTGACTCACTCTCGAACCTGCAAGGGATAAGGACGGACGAGCAACCTGACGTGATAAACGCGTTCGTCACTCATTGCGCCGCGTACGGATATGCGATGATATTCCTGATGCACGTGAATAAAGACGAAGACTTCGCCGGGTTGGAGAAACTCAAGCACTTGGTGGGGTGCACTGCAATTCTGCGATGCTCCGAAAAGAAGGGGAGTGAGCGGCGAAACCTAGAGGTAATCAAGAATCGCTTCGGGCCCGGGCATAGCGAGGTGGACTTAGTCATGACCGCTCAAGGTCTCGTGCCCACACAAGAGCAAGTCAAGGCGTGGGAGAAGGAGCGAGCGATTCGCGAGGCTAATAAGGCAGAACGTAAGTGAGGATTGTGTAAACCGCGTTGCTCCCTGGCATGTCGTGCCTACGCATTGCTGAGACATCCTCTTGAGCGAGGAGACGGGTTGTCTCTACTGTCTTTCGTTCCTTATTGCGGAAAACGACGTATAGCCGCTTCGGGAAACCATTCGGTTTATCATCAGGCATAACGAAACTCCCTTGTGTAAAGAGAGAGAGGACTAGGGCGGAGAGTTTCTAGCTCTCTCTTTTGAGACGCCGGCAAGAACCCCGACTAGTCCCCTATCCTCTCTCTCAGTGGCGCGCTAGGCCTCGAACCTAGCTGAGAGTCCACACTCGCGCCTGACCTACCCGCAGATCTAGTTCTTTCTGGCCTTGCCCTTCGCCGCGGGAGCCTCCTCTTCCTCTTCCTCTTCCTCAATCTCTTCCTCGGGCGCCTGCTTCATCTCAAGCTGAGCTAGGAACGTCTTATAGGCCGCGTCCGCAATCTTTTTGACGCGCGCTTTGGAGACCTCTTTCCCGCCGCTCTCCTTCAGCTTGAACGTGACGAAGTTACGGACGAAGACGATAAAGTGATTCAGATCGGCCGGATCCACGCCAATCACTGCCCCTTCGTCGTCGGAGCCTTCCTCCACTTCCTCTCGCGTGACGGTGCCAACCGCAAGGAAACCTTCGCGATGAAGCTCGCCCAAGAGGGCGCCAATCTTCGCGCTCCTCTTGCATGCCGCCTCTACCCATTCCTTGTCACGTGGATCGGTCTCGGAAGGGGGCGTGCATGCCTTGGCATACGCCGCTTCCTGATCTTCCGCCTTGAGCATGGCTACGTCATGCATGTCAAAGAGGGAGAGAGGAGCGGGCGCCATGCGCCACGCGGCAAGGATTCCAGGCTTGAGATTGTTGCCGATCTTCAGCAGTCGCGAGACATGAGCTTGCGACTTGCCGAGCCGTTCCGCGATCTCCGTCTGAGGCAAGTGTTTGACCTGGACCATGGCGTAGACAAGATCCGAAGGCGTGAGACTCTCTCTGTCCACATTCTCACGGATATTGAGAAGACGCTGCTCATCCGCCGTGAGTCCCTCATAGACGCGGGCTCGAATCTGACCGATCTCCAAACCGGCAATCGCGACCTTCGCGGCGTCCAGAATCTTGGCTGCCGACACACGGCGGAACCCAGCGCGAAGCTCGTAGCCCCCCTTGACCGGGACGACGCACACCGGAGTGTCCTGTCCGCCAAGCTGCATGCTCCGCGCGAGCCCTTCAATGCCCGGGCTCTCCGGATCGTCGTCGGTGACGTGAGACCCCTTGAGAGTCGTGCGTGCCTGGCTCCGACAATTCCACGCATAATCCACGTGGATCTCTTTGAGAAACAACACCTTGTCGATGCTCTTCGCGTTCGTCGGCGTTGCCGTGCTGGGCGGAGTGGGGGGCCGAAGGTCTGCGGGGCTCGGGTTACCGTTTACTGCTGTCCCTTGATTCATTGATAATTCTCCTTGAGAGTGAAAGGGGGATAGTGCCATTATTCCTAGGGATAAGTCAAGATGCTTGAGCTTGCGGAGGAGCAGTGTAAGGACGCACTGTTATAGAGTAAGCCTGATGACGTAGCGGCTCGCGTACCTCGTTAGCTCGTCGGACGGAAGCGAAGAGCGTAGCATCGTCTCTCAGAATCTTCCACCTCTTTTCGTGGTTGTTCCAGTAATCGATGAAGTCGTTTTTCTCCCGCTGAATGATGAATGACACGTTACTCCTTCTTTGGTTGGGGCCACTTGGTTTCGCCGTTCGCAATGCGCTTCGCCTCTTCTGTCGTGATGACCACGTATCGAGCGGCACCAGCGGAGAGCATGTTTTCGGTGAGACGTCGGGCTCTCGCTACGCCTATCCCGGACTCGGTTTGGATAGCAGCGTCCCTTAGGGCCGCTTCATGAGAGACGCCAAACCCGAGCACCTTGGAAGGGTATTCCGGGATAATGGTCAATATGACCGCGTATAGGGTTATCACTGGGGAGGCTCCTCGCAACAGTAAGTCCCAGGATAAGACGTCTTCGCGCAATTCGTAGGCGCCACGTTACAGAGATAAGCGAGAGCCCCGGGCATTGACGTACTCGCGACGCCTCCACAATCCACGTCAGTACGAGAACAGACACGTAGCGGAGGAGCTACGGGAGAGGGACAGCAGTAGGCGCCTTTGATACTGTCTGAAACCGTGCAACCCTCGGGAGGGGTAGTGCAGAGCAGCGGGTGGCCCATTACCCCAGAATCGCCCATCAGGCAAGGCAGAGCGCCTATCGATTCGCACCCCTCGGGAGCCGTGATCCACGCATCACTCGCGGTAGTCCACGCATCACTCGCGGTAGTCGTGGAAGCGTCGGACGGCATAGGAGCGGCGTCATACGTGGGGATAGGGGTAGCGTCCGCCGCGTCTAGTTCGACGGGGTTAGGGGTTGAGGGGATAGAACCTCCGCACGCAAGAATGTGCGCGAGAGCGAGGAAAAAGGGACCATAGAGGCGCATGGGTAATCCTATCAGGAAGGGAGTGGGGTTGGAGTGAGAAGACGCACGGTTTGGATATCGATCGCTTCGTCGGAGGCGAGATACTCTAGCAATGCGCGGTGTAGTTCGGGGTCTGAGATTGGTCTAGTGACAAGCTGTAGACGTAGCTCTTGACGGGCGTAAGACTTCGCGAGAAGAGTATCTATCAGCTCATGAAAGTGGGGATAGGGGAGTTTCAAGGGTCCTCTCTATCCACGCGGGTAGTCGAGAGTTGACGGTTACGAGAGCCGGACTCGAGTAACTCTAGCACGGTTTCAGTGTCGCGCGCTAGTGCGAAAGCGTCGGCGGCGTCGTTAGCTCGGACGTGAAAGACGCGGGTTGGGGAGTGGAAGATCACGATCCAAAGGGGGGACTTATCAGTGCGGATAGAGGTAGGGAGCATGCTAATCCTTCCTACGTTGTGAAGGGTGCTCCGTGGGCGAGATGTACTGCAGTCCCTGTCCCCAAGGCACACCTCTTTTGAGGCTATCCGCTTCTATGCAGAGAGACTCGAGCGAGAGGGACTCTAGGTCCCTCGTAGGCGCATAGTGATAGGCTATGAGCGTATCGAGCACGGCGTGGCGTAGCTTGCGCTGTAGCTCTCGCTTGGTGTAACCGGGGGACGGGGTAAGGGTAGCGTTATACTGCTCTACCCATGTGCGGGGAAGCATAACCTACCACTCCTCGGGAATGTCGTTGGCGACGTCGCGTGACGCGAAGTAGATTACGGACCACTGATCAAAGCCGGTGCCTTGAGAGAAGTCTATCAACTCGAATGGTAGCATGGTGGGTCTCCTTGACGGGGTTGTGCGCTCGCTACTGCTCCGGCGTGCGGAGCAGGGGCCAACGGTCAACCGCACTTCATGAAGCAGAATCCTAGAGGGGTGCAGCGACGGGCGACGGATCGGCATACATGGCTGCCACGTCAAGCACATCGGCGAGGGTAAGAAGATGACCGCCTGTCACGGGGTGCCGGTCAGTAAAGAGCAGCGTTTCTTGGTGTTTTTCGATTCGGATCGAATAGCCAAGGGCCTCGTTGAGCGGGTCGCAGACTGCGATCGTTATGTGGGTAATCATGTCTTGATATCCTCCGTTGTTGACTAACACTAATGCTTGCGGCGTGCCAACCCGCAACTATGCGGAAGTATGCATAGGGATAACGGGAGGGTGAGACCCTATGTCCCGCATGCACCGTGTAGTGGGCGGGACATAGGGTCCTTTTGGTGGGGCGGGCTGTCCCGCTAGTCGTCGGAACCCGAAAGGTAGGCTTCAGTGCGAGCCTCGCTTTCGGCGACGGGGTCTAGGGGAGGGAGAGGAGGGGGGAGAGGAGAGGGGCCATAGTGGGCCTCAGAGAGCCGCTCTAGCTCGCGGCGGAGAGCGGCTAGGGCTTGGCAGACCGGGCAAGAGGGAGAGCAGG
>Ga0210396_10001085_pt1 | contig 30813 bp, 18 predicted proteins | sample IncBWH17OmetaG_FD_155466 | JGI IMG/M metagenome (GOLD analysis project Ga0210396, IMG submission 155466) | Forest soil microbial communities from Barre Woods Harvard Forest LTER site, Petersham, Massachusetts, United States - Inc-BW-H-17-O ...
CCGGATCATCTTTTGTGCCGCGGCCGGTGGGTCGAGAATTCATTTCTGGGCCGAGACGGCGGCGGCGCGAGCCAAGGATACTGGTTACGGAAAAGATGGCGCCGTTGTCGCAATACGCGGAAACCTTTTCGTCGTAGCCATAGGCGATAGGACTTACGGAGTCGACAAGGCGCGTGCCGACGATGGCGCCGACGATTTTCATTTTTTCGGAGTTGCTGGCGCTAATACCATTCGTTAGCCCAATGGAAATCGCGAATTGTGAAGTGTCGGTTGCGGTGAGCAACACGCCGCCTTTTTGTACGAAGGACTGCAGCTTGGCTACACCATCCCAGCCAAGGCCCGGGCGCATGTCGGGAGTCGAATCATTCTTGCCAACGAGATTGGGAGTTTCCGGCGTGTTCAGCCACGGTAGAGGATTGCCCCATGAAGTTGGAAGACCTTGCACGACGGTGTTCGCGTTGTAGCCCCCGCCGATGGGAGGAAAGAGAATGACGTCGTATTTGGCGTTGAGATCAGGAATTTTTGCGATGGCCTGGGTGCTGATGTAGTCGTAAGGAATCTGCAGTTTGTCGAGAGCGAGACGCCACCAGCCTTCCGCCTGGGTGCTGATCCAGGTGTGAACGTAGGCGATGCGAGGGGCGCGCACGGGATGGGTTTTGACGCTGGGAGCGGCGGTGAGGGCAACGGCGCGCAAGCCCAGGGCTTTGGTGGCAGCGTCGAGATCGGCGCGATTTGTGCCTTTGATTAGGAACGTGCCACGCGCGAACTTGTGTTCACCGGATTGGAAGGAATCTTCGGTGGCTTCGATGTTGGCGTCTTTCAGGCGATAACGAAGCGTGGCGAGATTTGGCTCGGCGTGATTATCGATGGCGAAAACGGTGCCGTCACCTTGAACACCGCCAGAGGGTGGCAATTCGGCGAGCCGTTCCATGGGGACGGACAAAACTTTCGGGTCGACAACGCGGGTGACTTGCACGCCGAAAAGTTCACCAAAGGTCCAAGCGGTATCGTCGTAGGGAGTAGTTTGCGGATCTTCGGGGCTCCAGTATTGGTAATCCAGAAGCGCATCGGCTACGCGGGAGTAAGGCTGATCCATGCGAATGATGTAACTGCCAGCGGGGAAATCGCGAGTAGTCGGGGCGGGAGGCTTGGGCTTTTCGTCCTTGGGCTTTTCGTCTGCGGCGTCCGGCCTGGCAGGCTTCTTCTCTTTTTTCGCCGGCAGACTCACCTGAAACGAACTGGTGGAGCGGGAAATCTCGACGTGCTGTTTCACGAGCACCCGCAACAAATCGGCTTGTACGCTGGCGCGAGGATCATTGGCGGGCAAGACGTAAGCGGCTGGACCTTCCGCGGAGGGCTTTTGAATGGAGCGCTTCCCTTTCATGTAAAAGTTCTTTAGGAACAGGCGTTTGTTCTCGTTGAAATAGTGAAGCGAGGTGAGCAAGCCGGTCTCTTCGTAGTTGTTGTTGTTACGCTGCGACCAGAGCGCCTTGGGAAGCGGCGGATTGGGGCGGTACCAGGTGCGGGAATATTCGTCCTGCTGTAGCGTGCGCTCGCGAGTGTCGGCGCCTCCGTTGCCAAAGGTTTCATAGAGGCGACTGATGCCATTGTGCATCGCGGCGATAAACATCAAATAGCCCGGAGACCAGGTGTCGAAATCTCCATGAGTGAAGACGCCGGGCATACCGAATCTGGTGAGGTCGGCCACGTTGCGTGCGCCAATCATTTGCCATTCATCGACGAGAATGGGATCGACCCAGGCGTTGTAGGGACCATCGCCAACGGTGTTGTCGTAGAGATATGGGACGGACTCGTGAAGGTCGTGCAGAACCTGCGCGTCCCAGGAGGTATAGGTGTTCAGAACATTTTCCGTTAGCTTCAGCGTCACGCCCATGGCGTCACGATTGTTGTCGTGGGCCACGTACTTGCCCCAATAAATCAGCGGCGGATAAATATCCTTGGGATGGGCGAGATGCCATTTGTAGATGTCGACCATGCGATCGCGGCCGTCGACTTCCACGACTGGAGTGATCAGGGTGATGACGCCGTCGCGAATATCGCGGATGTAGGGGCTATCGTCGACAGCCAGGCGGTAGGCCAGTTCCATGAGCGCGGTGGGCGCGCCGGTTTCGGGCGAATGGATAGTGCCGGTGATGTAATAGACGGGAACAGCTTGCGCGACGAGTTTGTCGGCTTCGGCGTCGTCGAGTTTGATGGTGCGCGGATCTGCGAGTTTTGCCAGGCGTTCGTGATTCTGCTCAAGATTTTTGAGGTTGGCTTCCGAGGAGACGGCTACGGCGATCATCTCGCGGCCTTCTTCGGTGGTGCCGATGGAGAAAATTTTTACGCGCGGCGTGGCCTTTTCGAGCAGCCGCATGTATTTGTAGACATCTGCGGCGTAAGGAAGAACGCCGGGCGCACCGGCTACGTCGCCAAGAACAACTTCCGGCGTGGGAACGGTTTTACTGGCGGGGAGATAGTCGACGAGAGGCGAAGAAAAGTAAGGCTGGGTGGTGTATTTGTGAATCTTCGCGGTGTAGGGCTCGTCGATGGGCTGTTTGGGATCGCGTGCCGGCGTGGTTTCACCGTCGGCTAACGTGATGCCGGCAGTACAAAATGCGAAGACACAAAGCAGAATGATTGCAGACGAGAAGCGATGGCCCATGAAGTCTCCCGGGATAAAGAAGCGAACGCGGATTGTAACTCAGATTGAGGCGGGGAGAAAATTTTGGTGGAAAGCCGAGCCGCAACGGGTGAGCTTCGGGTGCCGCTTATAGTGAATGGCGGATGGGCAGAAATACTCCCACGATCCCTCCGCTGCGCACGAGGCATGCTCCGGTCGGGATGACTGGCGAGCTTTGGTTGGATGAGAAGCTTGGTTATTGAACGGGGTAGAAAACGAGACAAACGGGAGAAGGAACGTGAGCGACTTCGGTGGGTTGGGTGAGTTGGCCGGTATTGGGGTCAATGTGAAATTCGACGATGGAGTCGGAGTTCTGATTTTCTGCAAGCAGATAGTGGCCGGTGGGATCGATGGCGAAGTGCCGTGGCTCCTTGCCGCCGGTGGGAACGTCGGCTAGCAAGGCGAGTTTGCCGGTGGTTTGATCGACGGAAAAGACGGCAATGCTATCGTGACCGCGATTCGAGGTGTAGAGCCACTTGCCGCTGGGGTGGAGAGCAATTTCGGCCGCGTCGTTGCGTCCTGAAAAATCCGCTGGCAGAGCGGAAATCTCCTGGATGGAGCGGAAGGATTCGCGGGCTTCGTTGGAAAGAACTGTCACGTTAGATTTCATTTCGCCGAGCACGTACAAGAAATTGCCATCGTGAGAGAAAACGGCGTGGCGCGGACCTGTGCCCGGCGCCAGTACCGCGGTGAAAGAGTCGTTGGTGGCTTTCGCGGCGCCAGCCTTCGTGGTGGCCGAAGAAGTATCGCCAGGCGTGAGCGAGCCTTTTGCTTCATCAAACTTGTAAATCAAAATGCGATCGAGGCCGAGGTCGGCCACGTAAGCGTAGTGATTGTGCTCGGAAACTTGCACCCAATGGGCGTGTGGTCCTTCCTGGCGCTTTTTATCGGGACCTCTGGGACCCGCGTCTTTGACCATGTCTACGTCTTCGCCTAGCTTGCCGTCGGGAAGAATGGGAAACGCCGCAACTGTGCCGGAGGTGTAGTTTGCAACGAGGAGATAATCGCCGCGTTTGTCGAAGGACAAATAGCAGGGATCTTCACCCAGCGAGGGGATGTCATTCAGCAGTTTGAGCTTGCCGCTTTGCGCATCGAGTGAAAATGCGCTGATGGTGCTCTTCTTACCAGCTTCGTTGGCTGCGTACGCAAATTTTCCATTGGGATGGATGATGACCCAGGATGGATCGGGCGTTTCCGCGGCGATTCCCTTGTCGGTGAGTTTGCCGGTTTCCGGATCGAAGTCGTAGGCGTAGATGCCTTTGCTTTGCGTTTTCGTGGTGTAAGTGCCGACGAGCGCGAGGTAATGCGGGGGGGCTGCTGCCGCGGGTGGCGTGGCGCTGTTGGCAAGAGAGAAAACAAAAATTGGCGCAGCGATGACGGCCAAAGCGAATATGCGTCGAGTGATTTTCATGGTCATGTAGTGTATCCCAGGAGCGGCAAAAAAAGGGGCACGACGATGCGTGCTCCCGTGGGCATCTTTGTTCCAGCGCAAATTACTTCTTTTCCTCTTCGTCTTCTTCCTGAAGAACCGCGGCGGCGGCTACCGAATCGTCATCGTCCAATTTGAGCAGGCGAACACCCTGCGTGGAGCGGCCCGCCTCGCGAATTTCGTTGGCGTGGACGCGGATGACCTTGCCGTGTTCGGTGATGATCATGGTGTCGGACTCTTCAGTGACCTGCAGCGTGGCGACAACAGAGCCGTTGCGATCGGTGGTCTTCATGTTGACGACGCCCTTGCCGCCGCGCGAGGTGATGCGATATTCGGCGAGAGCGGTGCGCTTGCCATAACCCTTTTCGGAAATGGTGAGCATCAGGGTGGTGAGGGAATCCTTGATGTCTTCATTCTCGAGCTCTTCGAGATTCTGTGTAGTTTTGTTGCGTTCCTTGGCGATGATTTCGAAGTCGGGCTGGACCGCGTCCATGCTGACCACGTAATCGTCCTTGTCCAGGTCCATACCGTTTACGCCGCCGGCGTTGCGTCCCATCGGACGAACTTCGGTTTCGCGGAACAGAATGGCTTGGCCCTCGTGGCTGGCGAGGAAGATCATCTTTTTGGCGTCGGTTAATTTGGCGCCGATGAGTTCGTCTTGCGCGTCGAGATTGATAGCGATGATGCCAGTGGAACGCGGATTGGAGAATTCGTTCAGCGTAGATTTCTTTACTGTGCCGGCCTTGGTGGCCATAAATACGAACTGGCCTTCTTCTTCGAGGTTTTTGGCGGCTACGAGAGCGGTCAGTTTTTCGTCTTCCTGGAATTTCACCAGGCTAGCGATGGCTTTTCCGCGCGTGGCGGCGGCGGCTTCGGGTAGTTCGTAAACCTTCAGCCAGTAGACACGGCCCTTAGACGTGAAGAGGAGGATGTAACTGTGCGCCGAGGCGATGAAGAGATGCTCGACGAAGTCTTCTTCTTTGGTGCGCGCGCCGATGCGTCCTTTGCCGCCGCGCGACTGGTGGCGGTAGGTCTCGACCGGGGTGCGCTTGATGTAGCCGGCATGGCTCACGGTGATGAGCATGTCGGTGTCGGCGATCAGGTCTTCAAGTTTGATCTCGTCTACCTTGTCGACGATTTGCGTGCGTCGGTCGTCGCCGTAGGCTTTGTGGACTTCGCGCAATTCACCGGTGATGACCTGTCTGAGTTTTTTGTCGCTGGACAAGATTTCGCGGAGCTCGGCGATCAATTCGCGAATGGACTTCAACTCCTTCACAATTTCGTCGATGGAGAGTTGCGTGAGGCGATGCAATTGCAGTTCGAGAATGGCGTCGATTTGCGTGTAGGACAGAGTAAGAGCATTGCCACGGCCTGCAGCTTCGATTTCCGAAGCGCCCACGAAGCGGTATTTGCGGCCGTCGAGCTTCACACCTTCGAGCTTGCGGGACTTGCCGTTTTCCGTGATGGTGACATCCTGCTCGCTGAAATACTTGAACAGGTTTTCTTTGGCCTCGGCGCGGCTGCTGCTGCCACGAATGACGCGAATCACGTTGTCCAGATGGTCCAGTGCGATTTGATAACCGATTAAAATGTGTTCGCGTTCTTCGGCTTTGCGCAGCTCGAAGATAGTGCGACGGCGAACCACTTCCATGCGGTGTTCAATGAAGAGCTTGATCAGCGGAATGATGCCGAGCTCGCGCGGTTGGCCGCCAACAATGGCCAGCAGGATCATGCCAAACGATTCCTGCATCTGGGTATGCTTGAAAAGATTATTGAGAATGAGCTGCGATTCTTCGCCGCGCTTCAATTCGACGACGATGCGCATACCTTCGCGGGACGATTCGTCGCGCACATCGGAGATGCCTTCGATTTTCTTGGTTTGTACCAGTTCGGCGATGCGCTCGATGAGCCGGGCTTTGTTGACCTGGTAGGGAATTTCGGTGATGACGATATTTTCGCGATCTTTGCCGTTATCTTCGATGGCGGCTTTGGCGCGCATGATGAAACTGCCGCGACCGGTCTTGTAGGCGGCTTCGATGCCTTCGCGTCCCGCGATGTAGGCGCCGGTCGGAAAATCCGGGCCGGGCACGATTTTCATTATTTCTTTGAGTGGGGTGTCGGGCTTCTCGATCAGCAGGATGGCCGCGTCCACAATTTCGCGCAGATTGTGGGGAGGAATGTTGGTGGCCATGCCGACGGCAATACCGCTTGCGCCGTTGACGAGAAGATTTGGGATGCGTGAGGGCAGGACGACAGGCTCTTCGCGGGTCTGATCAAAGTTGGGGATGAAGTCGACGGTCTCTTTTTCCAGGTCGGCTAGGATGTCTTCACTGATTTTGGCAAGTCGCGCTTCGGTGTACCGCATGGCCGCTGGGGGATCGCCATCGACCGAGCCGAAATTTCCTTGGCCATCGATCAGCGGGTAGCGCATGTTGAAGTCTTGCGCGAGGCGAACGAGAGCGGGATAGATGACTGCTTCACCGTGCGGGTGGTAGTTGCCGGACGTGTCTCCGCAGATCTTGGCGCACTTGCGGTAGCCGCGATTGGAGGCCAGACCGAGGTCGTTCATAGCGACGAGGATGCGGCGCTGCACGGGCTTGAGGCCGTCGCGCACGTCAGGCAAAGCGCGCGCGATGATCACGCTCATCGCGTAGTCGAGGTACGACTTGCGCATTTCGGCTTCGATATCGATGGGAAGGAGTACGGATGTGTTCTTTTCGTCTGCCATGTGTCCTCAGCTTTCGCTGTATTTCGTGTTACGAACCTGCAACATAAATTATGAAGTTGCTCGTTCGAGTACGTAGGCCTTTACGGTGTCGAAGGCGTCGGCTGCGTTAGTGAAGCGGCGCGGCGCGAAAAATTCTTCTGCCTGTGCTAAAAATGCGTCCCGCTGAGCCTCGTTTGCAAAACTTACTGATACGCCTTTGACGTTGTCTGGTGCATTCGTCGGAGTGGCGCGAAATTCATTGACGCTTAAACCGCGCAATCCAGGTAACGTCGTCCAACCTAGCTGATACATCATCCCGTTCAGTCACCGTGCATCGTCGAACTTGCCGCGTTCGGCCGAGGAGCCTGCGATTAAATATCCAGGTTCACGACTTCTAGGGCGTTCTCTTCTATGAATTTGCGACGGGCTTCCACGTTTTCGCCCATCAACGTGGTGAAAATATCTTCGGCGGCCACGGCATCTTCCAATTTCACCTGCAAGAGCGTGCGAGTATCCGCGTTCATGGTGGTTTCCCACAACTGCACGGCATTCATTTCGCCCAAGCCTTTGAATCGAGTGATGGTGAAGTCTTTCTTGGCGTCTTCCATCACGTAGTTGAGAACGTCTGTGGCCTTTTCTTTGGAGACCTTGGTGCCATTGCGCGAGATGGTGAACGGTGGGTGGTTGAATTCTTCAATCTGCTTGGCAAGGCCGCGCAGGCGCTTGTATTCGGCGGTGGACGCAACGGCCCAGTTAATTTTCTGATTGTGTGGGGCGCCGAACTGAATTTCGTAGAGGCTGTGCTCCTCGTCGAAGTTAAGTTTGCCTTCGAGCTTCAACTTGGACTTTTCGATTTCCTTCAGCAGCTTCTCGAGTGGCTTCTTGTCTTCGAAGTCGGTTTTCTTTTCCAGACCGCTGGCGACCATCAGTTCTACGAGGCCGATTTCGCGGAGACGACGTCCCAACTTCTGCGCCGCAGCTTCATATTCCTGGACATTCAGGAGGAAGGAAGTGAGATGGGCGCCTTCGAGATTGACGCCTTCTTTGGCTTTGACGATGTGATCTTCGGTGGCGCGCTTCATCAATTCGCGGGCAAAATCGCGGTCATCACGAATGTAGCGCTCGGTCTTGCCGCGCTTGACGCGATAGAGCGGCGGCTGCGCGATATACACGTGGCCTCGTTCAATTAATTCCTTCATGTGGCGGAAGAAGAAAGTGAGCAACAGAGTGCGGATGTGCGAACCGTCGACGTCCGCGTCGGTCATCAGAATAATTTTGTGATAGCGCAGTTTGCCGGCGTCGAAATCGTCTTTGCCAATGCCGGTACCGAGCGCGGTGATGATGGCGCGAATTTCTTCGTGGCCAAGCATCTTGTCGTAACGAGCTTTCTCGACGTTAAGGATTTTGCCCTTGAGCGGGAGGATGGCCTGGTATTTGCGATCGCGGCCCATTTTTGCGGAGCCACCGGCGGATTCGCCCTCAACCACAAACAATTCGCAGCGGGAAGGATCGCGCTCCTGGCAGTCTGCGAGTTTGCCGGGCAGGCCGCTGGAATCCATGGCCGATTTGCGGCGGGTCAGTTCGCGAGCCTTGCGGGCGGCTTCGCGAGCGCCGGGGGCATCGATGCACTTGCCAATGATGCGTCGCGCGACGGTGGAATGCTTGTCGAACCATTCGCCAAGCTTTTCGTTAACGAGTTGCTCGACGTCGCCCTTGATGTCGCTGTTGAGCTTGCCTTTGGTTTGCCCTTCGAATTGCGGCTGCGGCAAACGCACGCTGACCACGGCAACAAGTCCTTCGCGAACGTCGTCACCCGAAATGCTGACTTCGTCTTTTTGTTCCTTGAGCATGCCGGCATTGGAAGCAAAGTTGTTGATGGTGCGAGTGAGGCCGGAACGGAAACCAGATAGGTGGGTGCCGCCATCGACAGTGTTGATGGTATTGGCGAAGGCGAACACGTTCTCGCCATAGGTATCGTTGTACTGGAGGGCAATTTCCATTTCCACGTTGCCCTTTTTGCCTTCCATGTAGATGGGCGAATCGTGGAGGGTGGTCTTGCCACGATTGAGATGCTTCACAAATTCGGCGATGCCGCCGGTGAAACGAAATTCTGCGCTCTTCTCGGCGCGCTCGTCGTTCAGAGTGACTTTAAGACCCTTGTTGAGAAAGGCGTACTCGCGGAGGCGAGTGGCGAGGGTGTCGTAGCTGAATACGGTCTTTTCGAAAATAGATGGATCGGGGTGGAAGGTTACTTTTGTGCCTGTTTTGCGGGTTTTACCGGTTTGTTTCAGTTTCGAGGTGGGCTTGCCTTTCTCGTAGGTCTGCTCCCACACTGCGCCATCGCGCTGAATTTCCAGTTCCAGCCAATCGGAGAGCGCGTTGACGACGGAAACACCGACGCCGTGCAATCCGCCAGAAACTTTGTAAGTTTCGCTATCGAACTTTCCGCCAGCGTGCAGAACGGTGAGCACCACTTCCGCTGCGGGACGCTTTTCGGTGGCGTGCATATCAACCGGAATGCCGCGACCATTGTCGACTACGGTTACGGAATTATCGGCGTGCACGGTGACGTTGACTTCATCGGCGTAGCCGCCCATCGCTTCGTCAACAGAGTTGTCGACAACTTCCCAAACCAGGTGATGCAAACCCATTTCGCCGGTGGAACCGATGTACATTGCCGGACGCAGGCGCACAGCTTCCAGGCCGCCGAGAACCTTAATCGACTTGGCATCGTATTGATGACCGGTCTTCACCGGAACTGTTTCTTTATCGCCCATTTGTTCTCCCTTGCCCTGAGCCCGCGCTGCGGGTTGCAGGGTACAGACCTACGGCTAACGCACCATGCGGGACAATCCTCGACGCGTTCGAGGTTACCGACGATGCGGCTTAACTGAATTTTTGCGAAGCTAGGAAAGGCGTGATTGAATCCCCATTCGTCGCCTCACCCTTTGGCCGCGATCGATACGCTGATCGAAACTCGTAGGGTTCCCGCTTCATCCCGTCCCGCGATCCGGGACATGGCGAAGACTTATGTTCTCCAGCGCTTGCTAACCCGCCCCTGGCGCAGGGCGAAAACCGGTGTCACAGATGCTGGCGGACGTGCCGATTTGGAGGAACTTAAAGCCAATCGACAACACCTAAATTCTACTGGAAAACGGGTATTTTCTCAAGGCCGAGAAGCCGAGTTGTGGATAAATAAGCCATTTATTTTAAATAGGTTATCAGGGGGTTCGGGCAGTGGCCGAGGAATGAAAGCCGATCTGCCTCTTAGCCGGAATCGTAGTCTCCAACATCTGCCGCAACGTGGCAAAAACGGCGTGGAATTCTGCGTCATAGCGGCGCTCCATCTCGGTGATTTTTCGCCGCAGGTCTTCGTGAGTTGCGAGCATGGACCGGAGCTGGACGAACGCGCGCATGATAGCGATGTTGACCTGCACGGCGCGCTCGCTGCGAAGAACACTGGAAAGCATCGCCACGCCTTGTTCGGTGAACGCGTAGGGCAGGGAGCGCGCACCACCCCAACTTGAAATCACAGATTGTGATTTCAAGATTGTGCGCTCGGAGGCGCGGAGTTGGAACATGAAATCAGAGGGAATCAGAGGGAAAGCGGGTCTTGTTGCGTTTGACGGCCTGAACCAGAGCGCGAACGGGAACGCGGTATAAGAGGGCTAAGTCGGGGCTTAAGACGACAGTTTGGCCGCGGAGAATATATATTTTGTTTCCGATGCCTGCGGGGACAATGGCTTGTTTACTGGATGTTTTATTTACACTCTGATAATACCATGCAGAACTTGAAATCACAAATTGTGATGTCAAGTGGAAGGGGCGCTCAGATGCGCATGGGCATGATGATGTAGCGATAGCGGTAACTGTCGTCGGCTAGGGGCCGCATCTGGCCTGCGGATTGTTCATCTTTGAGCTCGATGCTGATCGGGCCATCGGCAGCGGCGGCAAGAAAATCCAGCATGTAACTGGAATTAAATCCAATCGAAATGGGATCGCCTTTGTAATCCTTATCGATATTTTCTTTCGCTTCGCCGTATTCCGGACTGGACGCGGAGATTTCCACGCCTTCAGTGGAGACGGCCAGCTTAACGGCATGAGAGCGTTGATCGGCCAATTGCGAAACGCGGCGGACCGCATCGCTTAATTCGGCGCGCTCGAGTACCACGGTTTTATTGTTTTCACGCGGCAACACTGCCTCGTAGTTCGGGAATTGCCCGGTGAGAATTCGTGAAATCAGCAGGCGATGGCCAACTTGGAAAAACAAATGGCTTTCGTCTTTCGCAAATTCCAGGCTGGCATCCGCGCCGGCAGCGGCGGAGAGTTTTTCGACTTCGTCCATGGCTTTCTTAGGGATGAGAACGCGAACTTCGCCATTCAGGCCGGCAAGTTTTTGATCGGTCTCGGCAAGAGCCAGGCGGTGGCCATCGGTGGCAACCATCGAGAGCGTGTCGGGCTTCAAGATCAACAGGCCGCCATTTAACGTGTAACGCGACTCTTCCATGGAGATGGCGAACTTGGTCTTGGAAATCAAGCTTTCGAGAACGGATGCGGAGATTTTTACCAAGGTATGCGGCATGGCCGGCAAGGCTGGGAAATTTTCTTTGGCCATGCCAACGAGCTTGTACTTCTTTTTATCGCTGACGATTTCGACCCAATGATTTTCGAGAAGCTTAAATTTGATTTCGCCTTCGGGAAGCAGGCGAACAAGTTCGAGTAGCTTTTTGGCGGGAATGGTGCCCGCGCCCTCTTTTTTAACCTTAGCCTCGCAAGAGGTGCGAATGCTGAGCTCGAGGTCGGTCGCGGTGATGGTGAGACGGCTGCCCTTAGCCTCGACCAAAAGATTGGAGAGGATGGGAATGGTCGTCTTGCGTTCCACGACACCCTGGGTGGTAGTGAGCTCGTTGAGGAGCGCCGATTTAGTTACGCTGAATTCCATCGTCTGATGTTCCTCGCGTGCGGTTCCCGGTGCGGTCATTTATTCCCCCGTGTAGATTACCCGCTAGCGTACTGTACTCGTTTTTGGGCCCAGAGAAAAGTGCGGAGGGCGCGAAATAGCTGTGGAAATAGGTTGGGCGGTGCAAAAAAGGCGCACAGGGCCGTGGCGCGACGCGGTGGTTACGATATTCACAACAACTATCAACATTACAAGGAATCAATCCATAAAAATTTAGAAAAGTCCCTTGTTGTTGTGATGAGTGCTGTGCATCCGTGGAAAAGTATCGCGAGTGAGTCTCTGTCTGCATTTTGGGCGAGAGGTGTTCAGAGGATTTCCTCGCGTGCCTTCGGAAATATGAGGCGAGTGGCGCGCTGGACGCGGTGTCGTGCGCATTCGTAAACAATTCGTCCGCAGCATTCCCACGGGTTGTACACACTTTCCCCACACGGTTTGCAGGTGCTCCCAACGCGCAGGTCACACCGCAGGAAAGTTTGAGCGGCGTGCGCAAAATTTTGGCCGGCGAGCCATTTCGGCTTCGATATCGATGAGAAAAAGTATTGATATGTTCTTTCCGTCGACCAGGTGTCCTCAGTGTGTGGCCTTATGCGGGCCGAAAATCTAACGGCTTGAATCTGTGAACCTTCAGGGGCTAAAGCCCCGTGTTTGCCCGCTGTTTACGTGGCGGCTGAAGCCGCCACCTACAAACCGCGCAGCCACAAACCTACAAAGCGCCTGGCCACGAATCGTTACGAATCGCGGCCTGCAAAACCCGCGAACCGATACGACAAACTGTCGCGAATCGCGGAGGGCAAACAGGTGGGTAAGCTCCTGTGTAAAAAAACCCACAGGCGGTCGTGGGTCGTGGGTACTTGATGGCAGTTGGTAAAGACTTTGAGGAACTTACTGCAGCGCGTCCATTAGACGGGTGATGGTGCGATTCAATTCCTTGTCGGAGCGGCGCAGTTCTTCAATCTTGTTGATGGAATGAAGCACCGTGGTGTGATGCTTGCCGCCAAATTGCCTGCCAATCTCTGGAAGGGAGGCGGTGGTGAGCTGTTTCACGATGTACATGGCCACTTGCCGCGGGAAAGCGATCGCGCGGGTGTTGCTGCGGATCTTCAGATCTTGCTCGCGCAGATTGAAATGTTCGCTGACACGTTTCTGGATGAGATCGATGGTGACGCGTTTTTCCTGCGACGCGATGATGTTGCGAAGCACTTGCTGAGCGGTCGCCAAAGACACTACGGTGCCCGTCAGCGAAGCGTAAGCCATCAGACGGGTCAAAGCGCCTTCCAATTCACGAACGTTCGACTTGATGGCTCGTGCGATGTATTCGGCAACTTCGTCGGGAAGATGGAAACGATCGTTCTCCGCCTTCTTCTGAAGAATGGCGATCTTGGTTTCCAGATCCGGCGGTTGAATGTCGGCAATCAGGCCCCACTCAAAGCGCGAACGCAGCCGCTCCTCGATGGAGTTGATGTCTTTGGGCAGGCAATCTGACGAAATGACGATTTGTTTTTGCTGTTCGTACAGTGCGTTGAAGGTGTGGAAGAATTCTTCCTGAGTGCGTTCCTTGCCGGCGATGAACTGGATGTCGTCGACCAGCAGAACGTCGACGGTATGGAAGCGGTCGCGGAAGGTAATCATGCGATCGAAGCGCAGCGAATTGATGACCTCGATGGTGAACTTCTCCGCGCTTACATAGCTAAGCCGTGTGGCGGGGTTGCGCTTCTTGATCAGGTGACCGATGGCATGCATCAAGTGGGTCTTGCCCATGCCCACGCCGCCATAAAGGAAAAGCGGGTTGTAAGACTTCGAAGGCTGTTCGGCGACGGCGCGCGAAGCCGCGTGAGCAAACTCGTTGGACTTGCCGACCACGAAGCTTTCGAAGGTGTAACGCGGATTCAGTTGATGGTCAGAGCTTTCGAAGTCCAGCTTGGACTGCTTGACACTGGAAATGGCGGGAGCGGCTTGAACGGGCTCTTCCTCGGTGCAAACGTATTGCACTTTGGTGTTGGGCGTTCCCATCTGATGGAACACAGCCTTTACGATTTCGCCGTAGGTGCGCGTCAGGACCTGGCGGAACACGGTGCTGGGAATCTGCACGTAGAGAAGTTCGCCTTCAGCCCGATTGAGGCGGGTGGGCTGAAACCAAGTGGAGTAGGTATTGATGCTGACTCGGGATTTGATCAGGTCCAGGAACCGGTCCCAGACATTTTGCGTTTCGCTCTCGCGAATAACTTGAGTTGCAGTAGTCATCGTAATGGAAAACCAAATCCTATGCTATTTCCACAGGTGTGGATAAACTGTGGAAAGCGAATGATTGCTAAAGCTTCACGCTTTGTAGTTCTTGCCCGCGCTGGAACGAAAAGTTTTGTGCCCCTGTGGTTCCGCGCGGTCCGTTATGATTTGTAGACCACGTTCCACTGCCTCAAAACTGGATGGATTCTCCCGCACTGTCACCGATGGAGCAAGCGAAAAGTGTGCGAAGGGGTATAGGGCAGTTCACATGCCATGCACAACTTTTCCACAAGCACGGAAATTGTGCAAGTGAGAAGAAAAGCGAAAGAATATCTGGTGATTTGTGTTAATTTTTTGTGACGATTTACCCGAGTGCACCAAATCGGTGCACGGCTGCCTGAGGAAATCTCAAACTACTTTTCAGTGATTTCGGTCGGGACGAAGAAATTCGTACACGCCGAGCGGGTCGGAACCGATAAGCAAGCGATTTTCTTCGACGAGAATCACGTTGGCTTCGAGGCGCACGCCCTCTTTGGTATAGATCTGATACTCGGAACGGCGGTTGCCATCCTTATCAAAATGCAGCAGCGTGTTGTGCAGCGCCATCCAGACATCGCCGTTCACGGGATCAACACCAAATGCGGTGAGCACCGGATGAAATGAAGGCGCGTCTTCGCGCTTTTCCTGGCGAACAATTTCTCGACGCAGGGCTTGCGCTTCGGGGTAGGCATCCAGGCCGGTGAATTCAAAATCGAGACCGCCGTAGCCAAAGCGATCGTATTGCCGCACCAGCGGCTCAGGAAGGTAGGTATAGCCGTAATAGATGTGACCCTGCGGGTCCGACATGATGTGGCCAAGATTGAGATAGCGATTGAGATCTTCGCGGGTGGCGAGTTCTTCCTTGGTGCCAAATTCGCGGGCGATGCGACCGTCCGCAGCGAATACCGTAACGAGTTGCGTCTGACGAAAGGTGGTGACGGCCACTTCGCCTTCGGGGAGAGCGGCAACGGAAATGGGACTGTTGACGGCGATGGAGCGGAGTAACTTCCCTTCGGGCGAGAGAATGTTGATCAGGTTTGAGCCGCGGTCCGCTACATAGATATTGCCTTGCTTATCGACGTCGCAGTCCTCGCCGAAGGTGATTGTCGGGTGAGCTGGGGTCGCTTTGGTCGCGGCGGGAGCATCGGCAGGGGCGGCACCAATCACAGTTAGTAGCTTGCCGGCGGGATCGAAAACGGCGACGCCTACGTTTGGCGACGCCAGGACATAATACTTGCCGTCAGCGCCCCGTTTCACGGCGCGCAAGCCTGGGCCGACGCCCGGAAAGACACGGCGCTGGGCCATCAAGTCATCATCGACGGGAGCAGGCCTAGCGATAATGGCGAAGGCGCCCAAGCACAAGGCGAGTGCGGCCGCAAGAAAGCTCCTAAGCTGTATTCGCATGGTCAATCTGATTGTAGCGGGGGGCGTCCAGGTTGCCCTCCAGAACGTGAGTGTGTAAGCAATGCACCATGAGTTCGTGGGAGAGGGTTTCTGATGCTTTGCAACAACCTGGACTGCCTGCAGAGAAGTTCCCCAAGGATTGGCAAGAAGTTCCCGGTTCTAGTCGGCGCGGAGACGCAGACGCTCGATGCTGCGGGCACGCAAGCGGCCGGCTTGGTTGCGAGATGGGTCATCGCCGGTATCGATTAAGACGGCGTTCATCTGGACGTCACCGGTGGCCACTTCAAAGCGAGCCGGCAAACCATCCAGAAACTTCTTAATGATGCCTTCCCGGTCCATGCCGATCACGCCATCGTGCGGCCCGCTCATGCCAACGTCGGTGATGTAGGCGGTGCCATTTGGGAGGACGTGTTCGTCGGCGGTGGTGACGTGGGTGTGGGTACCGACAACGGCGGTGACGCGGCCATCGAGATACCAGCCCAGGGCAATTTTTTCGCTAGTGGTTTCGGCGTGAATGTCAACCAGGACAAAATCGATGTCGGGCGGAATTTTAGCTAGTTCGGCATCGGCCTTTTTGAAGGGATCATCATTCGAGGCGAGGAAAACGCGTCCCTGCAGGTTTAGAACGGCGAACTTCACGCCACTCTTGGCGGTGCCGAAGTAAAGCCCGCTGCCTGGCGTGTTGTCGGCGAAATTCGCGGGGCGCAGGAGGCGCGGTTGATGCGGCATGTACTCCATGATTTCTTTGCGATCCCAACTGTGATTGCCGCCGGTGAGAACTTCGATGCCCAGGTCAAGAAGTTCTTCTGCGATACGAGGGGTGATGCCGAAGCCCGAAGCGGAATTCTCGCCATTGGCGATGACCAGGTCGATTTGGCGTTGCTGGACGAGGTCGCGCAGGCGCTCTTCCACGATGCGCCGCCCGGGCGAACCTACAATGTCACCAATGAAAAGCGCGCGCATATCTGTTTTTGGGTTACCTGTTTAAAGAAATGGAGCGGACTGCTTAGCCGTGGGAAGCTAGGCCGTGAACCTCTGAAATAGGTGGGCACCACGAGCCAGCTATTAGGCTTTCCTAACCCGTTGGCGAGTCTTGCGACCCGCCAACGGGTCAGGCCATGCACACAAGCTGACTATCCGCAGCACCCCAGAGATTCGTTACGGTTCAAACGGCTTTCGCTACCACACCTGCCTCGAAGTACCGCTCCGGTTGATATTATCGCCTGAGTTGCAGGCGGCGTCCATTCGGCGCGGCTAAAAGCAGGCTTGAAGTGCCATTCGAGAAACATTCTCAGGGAGTGGAGGCGAAATCAGCAACTCTGTTACTGATGGAATCCTGTCACAGAGTTTGTTATGCTCGGTTTCTACGCGCCGTGCGCAACTTATACACGAAAACAATTTAAGATTTTGGGGTGATTGTTATGTCGTATGAGGAAGCGTTGCAGCTGGCGAGCACGGATGAGCGTTTCAGGGCTACCGTGTACGCGATGAACTCCCTGTTGATTCACAAGGGCATTTACACACAAGAAGAATTCCAAACGCTCTTCACAGAGTGGATGCGCAAGCAAGAGAAGCGGAAGCCTAGAAGATCTGTTACGACTTCCCACGCTTCGGTTTAGTTCCCGTCTGTTTATTTAAATCGCCCCAATTACATCCCCTGTCTTTCCGGGCGCAATGGTCGCCGATATCACACTGCGCACAAAGACAATCGCGACTCGGCGCCGGCGGCAATGCAACTTCCCTCTTCTTACCAAACATAACCACTCCGTCTGGGCTACGGCCCTGCAAATCCATAAATCTCGGGAGAGCAAACAAGGTAGGCTTCGTAGGGCGGAAGCCTTGGGCTTATTATTCTCCTAGCTGATAAAAAGCATAGCATGCGGGATGGAAAAACAAGACTGTGGAGAACTCGGAAGTCGAGGAAGACTGTGAATCAAGGCATCGGCATAGGCATACAAGAAAACGTTGTGAAGCAGCTTCGCGCACGCTAGCGCAAGATGAACCTCAGGGCGTAACCGTGGCGAAGGTTAGAAATGGAAGCCGAGTTCGCCAGTAAAGGTGCGTGGGGGGAGGAAGTGCGTTCCGCTAAAGGTAGAAAGGAAATTGTAGAGAGCAACGTCATTGGTCAGATTGGTAACGGTAAGTTTCGCGCTCCACTTGTAGCGGTCGCCGTTGAAGATGTTGTCCATGCCCACTCCCAGATCGACGATATTGCGCGCAGCGACGCGTGGCGGATGGGTGTCTGGGTTGTAGGTGCCCGGCGCGGGAATGGTGACGCGGGTGGCGCCTTGGGAAAGGCCTGGAGCGCAGCTACGCAGCGGAGCGGTAAATGTGGCGAAGGTGTTGCCGCAGAAAAGTCCGATGGCCGCTTGCTCATCACCTGTGAACGTAAGGGCTGTCGCATAGTCGGGGACCGCGCCAGCAACTTGCCCGCTGTCATATCGCCAGGTTGCGCCGACCCAAGGAGAGCGCTTGAACGGTTGATACTGCAGGTGGGTGGTCTGCTGGAAAGCCTGGTCGTGGTCGATGCGGAAGACGCTGACGTCGACAGGCGAATTGAAAATAATGCCGCCGGTTTCCGGTCCAAAGAATCGGGCGCGGGTGTGACCGAGGACGCTATAGGCGCTGAGGCCGTGCCAGTCTGGCATGGTAACGCGTATGCCAAAGCCATCAATCTTCGATTTGCGCCATTGAATGGGAAAGGCGAGGGGAGTGTTGAAGAGCACGTCGAAGTCGTAAGCGTTGTTGGTGTACTTCCAGAAGTATTGGCCGTCGACAACTAAGTATCTGCCGAGCGCCTGCTGAAAGCCGGCAGTGTATTCATTGCGCTTTCCGGGTTGTATCGGCGCTTCGCCAAAGGCGCCGGTGGTAAGACCGCCTGCACCCGTGGAGCTTGAGAGAATCAAATTTTCGTTGTAGGGCGTTTCAAAGAAGCGGCCGTAGCCGAGACGCAACACAGTGTGGGTCTTCTTCACGTTGTAGGAAGCGCCGAGACGTGGCTCCAAGTCTTGGCCAGTGGAGATGCCGCGATAGAGGTCTCCGCGAACACCGAGGCTAAGCGACCAGTTCCCCAGGGTGATCTCGTCCTGGGCATACAACGCGCCTTCGTTGATGCCATGCGTTCCGTTGAAATGGAACAGCGTGCCGCCGCGAGTCAGGTCGTACGGCAGCAGCCCGGAAGAGAAGCTTGGATTGGGAACTAGCGGATTAGTAGGCGTGCCTGCGGCGGCGCACAAAGCTGGATCGGTTGGCGTTAGTCCGGCGTAGGGCGTGCCGTCGATGGCGTTCTGGCAAATCGCGTTATACGTCGGGTTGGTGATCCCGAAGGCAAATTCCTCGGACAGGGCCCAGTAGCCATATTCCACGCCTAGCTTGGCGTTGTGGTGGCCCTTGGCGTAGGAATAGTCGACGTGGGCGCCGGTGGCGGTCAGGCGGCGTGACTGCTGCAGCGTGGCCGGTTGATCGTCGAAGGGATTGGCGCTGGGATAATAGTTCACGCGATCCTGGCGCACGTAGGCGCTGACGTTGAGAAGTTTTGCCGGGCTGATGGTGCGTGTCCAACTGGGCGCAAAGTTGAATGTGCGCATGAACTGCCGCTGATCCTGAGCCGTCAACTGCTGATCGATGGTGTTCGGAATTTGAAACCAGGAGCGGGTGTAGCCGAGATTAAGATGCCAAGTGTCTCGCGGATTGGCTTGGAAGTCGAAGCGATCGAAGACGCTCTCGGCGTTGCCCCGGTCGTGGATGGGAAAGAACTCCGGCGAGTCGAGGAAGCGGCCACTCTGCAGACCGTTAACAGCGAGGAAGTCTCCCCATTTGTCGCCGCCAAAGGCAACATTGGCATCGGCCGTGGCGGTGCCAAAGGAACCGTAATCGAATGTTACGCTGCCGGTGGGTTTGGTGACACCGAGGCCGGAACGGGTGGTGACACGGACGACTAGGCTGGTTTTGTCGCCGAATTCCGCGGGCGCAACTCCGGAGATGGCTTCCATGGATTGGACCGCGTCGACTGGCAATTGATTCGCGAATGTTTTGCTTTGCTGGTCGGTGATGGATTGACCGTCGACGCTGTAGCTGACGTCGGCGTGCTCGCCGAGGGGGTGAAATGAACCATTTGAATCCGCGACAACTGCGGGTGAGGACTGTTCAATCACCAGGCTCAAGCCGCTGGAGGATCCTTCCGTCGGCATTTTTTCGATTAGCTCGCGGCCCACGTCGACGTGTGAACTAGAAGAAGTCTCCAGCAGTTCGCCGGCTCCCGCTTCGACGGTCACGGTCTCCGCGACGGCGGTTACTTTCAGGTTGATCTCCAGGCTGGCGCCGACCTGCGACTTTACGTCTACTTCCTGGGAATAATCGCTGAAGCCTTTGGCTTTGACGATCAGGTGATAGGGGTCGAAAGGAATGTTGGTAAATTTGAATTTGCCGCTGGTATCGGTTTGGGCTTTCTGCGAGAAACGGCTGACCGCATTGTGAATTTCGACCGAGGCACCCGAAACACTGCTTCCGGAAGGATCGAGAACAGTGCCTTCTACCGTGGCGTTGGATTGGGCCATGGCCGCACTGCACACAGCGAGTAAAGTGACGACAACCAGCAGCGCATTTCTGCGCCAGCACTTCAACATTGCGACCTCACCGATCTATGGTCGAGATACCCGTCTTAAGAGCGCGTTCATCGGAATGCACACCGACTTCGCCCAGCGCAGATACCAAGAAGGCAAATCTGTTAAACGAGGAGCTGTTCACCGAGTCGCCGAGCCGAGGACGCTAGCAGAGCAAATCGCTGCCACACAGCACTCTTTAGCTTACACAAAAGCCTGCTAGTTAGAGGCAGAAGAAGCGAAATTAGTTGTGCCACGGGTACTACCGTCGGCCGGCGCGATACGGGCGGCTAGCCGTAATACTGGAAATCGCTCCAAAAGTCGGGCCAGGACTTTTTCGGGCCGCGGCACAGGTAGATGTCGGGGTGGTCACGGGTTTCCTCGTTGACGATACCAAAACTGTTCCGCATGTGGGCTACGAGATGGCACGAGGTGAAGTTTTCGTCCAGAAACTCGCGGGATAGGCCCACGACGATCAAGATTTGCGGAGGTGGATCGCCATAACCCCTGGCCCAGAACGAATTGATCCCGCTGATGGTTGGCGGCAAGTGGAGCGCTGGCCCGTAGAGATTGAGGGCCCCAGCCTCGCCGTAATTTCCTGCGAGCACCGCGAGATGATCGCGATCGGCTGGAGGCAAGGAATCGCGGATTTCCGCAACGGTGCCGACCAGGTCTTGCCAGCCAACTTCTTCCTGAAGGTCGTCGTTCAGTTTGTCGGCCCAGAGCCAGCCAGGCGAGCCAACGGGAAAGACGCGCAGGGTGACTGCGGAAGCTACCGTTGCATCCATTAGCAGCGCGGCCCAAACTGTCACTCGCAAGGCATTCGTAATGCCGCGGCGGAGTGTGGCAAGCCACTGCTGGAGGTAGACAGTGCCTGCGGCATACAACATCGGGTAGCCAGCTCCCAGGTAGTAGCCACGGCCTTTCGCGAAAACAAAAATAACGAAAGGCACCAGGTACATCCAGCCCAGCAGACGATAGCGTTTTCCGGCGCGGGCGAGCAAATAGAAATAAAGACCGGTAACTGCCAAGGGAAATCCAAACATGGTCAGTTTCAGCTGGTCAGGCAGAAAATTCTTGGTGCGTCCCCAGCGGACATCGCGGGCGTGAATGTTTTTCAGGAAATCGAGGGTGATGAACTGGTGTTGTGCCAGCCAGAGCAGATTCGGCAAGAAAATCAGAAGGGCAACCAGCGCTCCGTACCAAAACCACTTGGTCTTTAGATAGCGGCGACCATCGCTGGCGAGGAGTCCCACAATTACGCCAGCGACAAGAAATGCCATGGAATATTTCGACATCGCGCCGAGCCCGACTGAGGCTCCGATGGCCAGCCACCAGCGTGGGTCCTCGCTTTTTAGCAGGCGAAGAACACAATAGGCGGTGAGCACCCAGAACAAATAATCAAACGAGACGTACTGCATGACCGCGCCGCCGCCTAGACAGAAAGGCATGTCCGCCGCGACGGCCAGGAGTTGCGCTCCGCGCTTTCCGCCAAGTTCTTTGGTTATCAGTCCGGTCAGAAAAAGCGCGATGGCTTGCGCGACGCTGGCAAAAAAACGAAAGCCTGCCAGCGAGGTTCCAAAAAGCGCGAGAGATACGCGTCCAAAGAATGGCGTGATGGGCGGATAAGCAACATATCCCCATGCGAGATGTCGTGCGTCATCGAGGGTGCCTAATTCGTCGCGATGGAAACCGTAGCGGGCATTGGTGAAGGCGTGAACGATTACCGTGAGCGCCGCGATATAAAACAAAACCGCTTGGTCACTGAGCCAAGCCTGCGCAGGCGACGAAGCAGCAACTGTGTCGCGAGTTGGATCCGCGTGAGACTTTTCTGCCAGAGAATCTTGCGTCACTTTTTTCGTTTACCTCACGTGCAGAACTGTTTGTGATTGGAGTGCTACGTCCAGGCCGAAGAAAGTTGATTGACGGCTCTTTGCGCTTCGAGGATGGAATAGCGATGGTCCATGGCGCCAGCCAGATCCGTGTTGGCGAATGCGATTCTCCCGAATGGAGCGCTGCGCAGAGTTTCGCGCGGGGCTGGCTTACCATCCTTGCCGAAAAAGAAGCCGGGCTGCGGGCTGAGATAGGCGTGTCCCCAGCGATTCAGAATGATTCCGGCGATGTCACGCTTGGCGTCAAAGCCGGAACTCGCGAACATCAACGTAAATTGCTCGCGAATGCGGCGTTCGTAATCGCGGAAGGAAGTGCTCATCATTTCGCCGCGGCCGCGATGGCCCTGGTCTTCAGTCGAATACCCTGGATAGGAATACAAGACTTTCAGCGATAGAACTATGGGTGAATCTGGGCTGACGATGGGTTCTTCCATGCCGGTGAGCGCGAGCTTGCGCACTTCCATGTAATTGCCAACGCCATCGAACCAGCGACACCCGCTCAGGCCTTTGTTGTAGAGGAAGCGCCAATTGCGGACCGCGACATTGGCCATCATGCAGGGAGAGCGATAGAACGTTGCGTACGCCTGGCTGTACGCTTCCGGAAGATCCTTCGCGATGTGCTTGGAAGTCCAACTGCCGCCGGCCATCACTGCGGAACGCGCTTTTACTCGATACAACTTGTCGTCCTTTGCGTAAATGATCGAGACAGTTTTCGCGCTTAGGGGATCGCCGTCGTGCCGCACGGACATCGCCGTCGCGGATAAGCGAACGCGAACCGGTGCATCGGGTGCATCGAGGGCAGAGAAATTTACGTTATTTCGAGTCACGCCTTCGACGCTGTGTGGCCCTGGAATCGCGGAGGGAAGCAGACTCTTCACCATCAGCCGCGCTATGGTGGTGTTGCCGCCGGGAAACATTTGATCCATGTCGCCGGTCTCGTCGGCGATGGGATGGAGCATCTCGAAAGCATAATCGGAGTACGCCGAGAGCGCGTCGGGACCGAGTCCGGAGCCGCCACCTTCCACGGGGGATAGAAACGTTCGCACAGTCGCCTGGCTGAGGCCGAATCGTTCCATCAAATGTTGCTCGAGGGTGATGGAATCGAGATAGCGGGATACCGCGTCGCCCTCGACTTTCGGAGGCTCGAACTTTTTTGCGGTAACGCTAGTGCCGGTGAGGAAGCGTAACCATTCGGTGCGAGCGGCGTCGGAAATCGGAGCGCCTTCCAGTTTCTTCCGAACCGGATCCATCAACCACAATCCTTCTTTGTGGCCGAATTTTGCGCCAAACCAAAAGCCGTATTGACCGTGCTCCAGTCCCACCGCGTCGTAGGGCGTGCGGGAAAGAGGCATGTCGGGCTGTGGGCCGCTCCAGCGTTGATAAGTAAGCTTCGGAGTCTTCAGGCCAATTGAATCGTAGAATTGCGCGAGAAAAGTCTGCGGCTCGTGAAGCTGGTAAATTGCGGAGCCTTGGTGAGCAACCAGGCGCTTGCCATCCACCAGAAACTCATTTTGTTTCGCCTCGCCGCCAAAGATCGGATGGTTTTCGAGGACGAGACATTTGGCGTTGGACTTCGCCTGGCGCTGGAAGAAAAGTGCCGTAGCCAGGCCGCTGATTCCGCCTCCAACAACTACGCAATCGTAGGTTTCGCCGGTATCGATTACACTTTGCGGCGCTGTATTGCCGGCAGCATCGCGAATCTTGTGCCCGGCCTGAACCACTTGCCAGGTATTTCCGTTCGAATTCTTGTATTCACCGACTCCGCCGTAGCCGGTGAACTCGTCGGACTGCGCAAGCAACTCGGCGGGAGTGAGCGAGTCGAGTAGCAGCGCGCCGGAAGCGAGAAGCGTGGAGCCCAGGAAATCGCGGCGTGTGATGGGGTCCGCCATTCCCAAGGCTTTATCGCCGCTGACGTCAGACTCCCGTTTCGTCATTTGTAGCTCTCTCGCGTGCTGATATGGTCGTGACCCGGCATTATATGTCAGGCCGCTGGTGGGAATTGAATGGGGATGGGTGGTTCATGGAAGCTGGGCAACTCCGCTACAATGAGGACTCTGTTTTCTGCTCAGGAGAGCTCTCTGATGAATTATCGACGCTTTGGACGCACGGGGTGGCAGGTCAGCGAAATTGGCTACGGGATGTGGGGCCTTGCGGGATGGACGGGTTCGGACGATAGGGAGACCTCGGCGTCTTTGCACCGCGCCGTTGAGCTTGGTTGTAATTTTTTCGACACGGCCTGGGCGTATGGCGATGGCAAAAGCGAGGAGATTCTCGCCAAGATTCTCAGCGAATACAAAAATAACCGCAGTGTTGGGGGGCCGGACAAGCATCTCTATGCCGCAACGAAAATTCCTCCAAAAAATCGCCAGTGGCCCAGCCGGCGCGATTTCACATTGGATGATTGCTATCCCGTGGATTACGTGAAGGAATACATCGAGAAGAGTTTGAAGAATCTCGGCGTCGACACGATTGATCTGATGCAGTTTCATACTTGGGAAGACCGCTGGCTTAGCGATGAGCGGTTGCCGCGCATAATTGAAGAGATGAAGAAAAGCGGCAAAGTGCGTGCGTTTGGACCGAGCGTCAATCGTTGGGAACCTTACAACGGAATTCGCGCCGTGCTTGAGGGGCATGCCGAGGCGGTGCAAGTGATTTACAACATTTTCGATCAGAATCCTGAGGATGCGCTGTTTCCGATATGCAAGATGAAAGATGCGGCGGTGATTGCGCGTGTTCCGTTTGATGAGGGAACGTTGACCGGAACGCTGACGCTGGATTCGAAATGGCCTGCGGGCGATTGGCGGAATACTTACTTTGTTCCCGAGAATTTGAAGTCCAGTATTGCACATGCCGAGGCGCTGCGTACGTTGATTCCTGCGGGCAGCACTATGGCCGAAGTGGCGCTGCGGTTCATCTTGAATCAACCTGCAGTCAGCACGATTATTCCGGGCATGCGTAAGATTAAGAATGTTGAAGCAAACGCCGGTGCAAGCGCTGCGGGGCCGCTGGCTGCCGAGTTGCACAAGAAATTGCGCGCGCATCGTTGGGATCGCAACCCAACGTCGTGGTCACAATAAGGGAGTCGGCGATGAGTCCAAGTGTGAAAGTACACATCTTCAACCAGACCTACGCCATTGGCGGTGAACTAGGCGAAGCGTATATACAGCAGCTGGCTGCTTATGTGGACGAAAAAATGCGGGCGATCGCTGACGCTACGTCGACCGTGGACACGCAAAAGGTGGCAACGTTTGCCGCACTGGCGATTGCCGACGAGTTGCACACTTTGCGCAAGGAACGCGGAGAGCAGAACGAACTGATGAAGGAACAGGCGGAACGCTGCCTGACTCTGGTGGAACGCGCTCTGAAGCAGACGGAATAAAAAGTTGACGTCTCGACCTTGCTTTCAGCTGGCACGCAACGAAGCGCCCAGCTCTTTTTCGAGAGCTGCGACAATGCGAGTAGAAAACTCGTTGATCTGAGATTCGGTGAATGTCGACTCGCGACTCTGGAACGTGACGCGAATCAGCAGCGAATACTTCCCTGCCGGTACATTTTTTCCACGGAATAAATCGACCGCTTGAGTCGAAGTAATTTCACGAATGTTGAGTGCGTCGATAGTCTTCTTGACCTGCGCGAAGGTTACGCCATCGGCTAGAAACAGCGAGAAGTCGCGCTCTACGCCAGGAAAACGAGGCAGGGGTTCGAAGCGGCGTTGATTCTTGACGCCGTAGAACATGCAATACAGAGGCCCTAAGTCAATTTCAGCGAGATACACGTCTTGACGGAATTTCAGCTTGTCGGCAATACGTTTTGCAAGCTGGCCCGCGACGCCGAGTGGTTGATTGCCTTCTTTGCCGAGGTAAATCTGACCGCGCTTCGCGGCGAGCAGCCAGTCTGGGCCGCCTTGTTCCCAACGCAAACCACCGGCGAGTGTGCCAATGGCGTCGAGATCGCCCTTGATGTCCCCGAAGATGTAATCGCGCGGCGCATCGTACAGGGCCTGCTGGCGAGCTAAGCCCGTGGAACCAATCGTGAGTATGCGTGCCTCGACTGGCTTGCCGTCGACGAATCGATATTGACGGCCAATTTCGAACAGCCGCGCATCGCGTTGACCGTGATTTAGATTCCACTCGATCGCTGCCGCCATGGTGACAACGCCGGTGGATTTCAATACGCCAGCTTCTTCCGAGAGAGGATTCGACAGTTTTGCGGGGATGCTGTCGGAGGGTCGAAACAATTCGTTGCGCTCTTCGGCTACGTGGGGAATGGTGACGATCTCTTGATAGCCGAGGCCGATGAGGCGTTCGCGTACTTGCGTTTCGGCTTCGTGATGAGGCAGGCGAGCTGAACCAATGCGTGCGGCCGGCAAACGCGGCGGAAATTTATCCAAGCCATGGATGCGCGCGACTTCTTCGATGAGATCGATTTCCCGTTCAACATCGGCGCGCCAGGAAGGCTGGGTACATTCCCATGCAGCCAGCAGGGAGTTGGCGGCGCCACGGGTGTGATCAACACGAATCGGAGCGAAACCCAGTGCGCCCAGGATCGCCTCGATATCTTTGTCAGGGACGTCCGCGCCCATGATGCGCAAAAGTTCTGCGCGGGTCAGCATGATCTTTTTCGGTGTGCGCTTTCCGGGATAGTCATCCACAACGCCTGCGAGTAGCTCGCCGCCAGCAAGTTGCAGGATTAACTCCGCAGCGCGGCGCGAAGCTACTTCGGCCATCTCGGGATCGGCGCCACGTCCGAAACGGGTGCTGGCTTCGGTGTGCAGCTTCAGCGAACGTGCCGCGCGGCGCACGGCAATGGGATTGAACCACGCGCACTCGATCAGAACATTCTTGGTGGAGAATGAAATTTCCGTGTCGGCGCCACCCATGATGCCGCCGATGCCTATCGCGCGGGAGCCATCGCCATCGCAAACGACGGGAATTTCCGGGTCCAAAACGCGCTCAGCGCCATCCAGGGTTCTGATTTTTTCCTTGGGCTTGGCTGCGCGAACCACAATGCTGTGCGCTAACACGCGATCGTAGTCGAAGGTGTGAAGCGGGTGGCCGAGCTCGAGCATCACGTAGTTGGAAATGTCCACGACGTTGCTGATACTGGGGACTCCGGCGGCTTCGAGGCGATCCTTTAACCATGCAGGCGAGGGCTGAATTTTTACGCCGCGAATGATCCGCGCTGTGAAGCGTCCGCAAAGTTCCGGCGCATCAATTTTTACGCTGAGTGCATCGCTGGCTTTTGCGGCAGGGCTTTCGAGCGGTTTCGGCGCCGGCGACTTCAGTGGTAGACGATAGATAGCCGCGACTTCGCGCGCTACGCCCAGCATGCCCAGGCAGTCGGGACGGTTGGATGTAACTTCAGCGTCGATGACCGCGCCATGCGGTCCGTTTTCGACACTGGCGATATTTGTTCCCGCAAGCGCCAGGCGCGAGGCGAGTTCGTCCGGCGAAACGGGCACGTCTACAAACTCCTTCAGCCAGTTGTAAGAAACCTTCATCGAGTGTTCCCGCCGAGCTTGCCAAAATAAACGCGCGCGAAATATTCCGTGCGGACAGAGCCGTTTTGCTGGTAGGCGTCAAAAATCCTTTGTAATTCCGCCATCATCGGGGCGTAAGTCTCGCGATCTTCTGTTGGTGCGTAGGAACTGCTACGGAGCCGCCCGCGCAGCCCGTCCCAATCGAGAATCTGTTGATTAGGCAGATCACGCGATTGGAATGTACCGGCGTCGAAGAAATTTCGGATTTTGTTGGCCTCGGGATACGCGTCTTTAACTTTTTTGTAGTCGACGCCAAAGCATTCCAGCAAGTGTTCGTACTCGCGCGCGAACGGAGTTTCTTCCATGCGGCGATCCTGCCAAACTACGACAACCCAGCCGTCAGGTTTCAAAATGCGTCGAAATTCGCGATTGGCTTTTTCTACATCGAACCAGTGAAATGCCTGGCCCGCGGTGATGAAGTCCGCACAACCATCAGGTAGTCCTGTAGCTTCTGCCGAACCATCGATCCTGGTGAAATTTGGATAGTCGCGCAAGAATTCTTCGCCTGCTGCGCGCATTTCCGCGTTGGGCTCTACGCCATAGAGATGATGGCCATTGTCGAGAAATAATTTGCTCAGTAGGCCGGTGCCCGAGCCGATATCTGCAATCGTGTGCGACGGACCCAAGGCGCATTCCTTGGCTAGCAGATCCAGCAATGCAGACGGATAGCTTGGGCGATAGCGGACATAATCGGCCACGCGATTCGAGAAGCGCTGTTTGGCGTCGGTGAAGATCATCTAGGGAAACTGCCGCAGAAAGCGCACATCGTTTTGAAAAAATACTTGGATATCGTCGATGCCGTACTTCAGCATGGCTAACCGATCGATGCCGATGCCAAAGGCGAAGCCGCTGACTTTTTTCGGATCGTAATTCACGAAGCCGTATACCGCGGGATCGACCATTCCCGCACCAAACAGTTCAATCCAGCCGGAACCTTTGCATTTGCCGCAGGTGCCGCCGGATTTCGCTGTGCCGGTGCCACCGCAAAAAACGCACGAAGCGTCGAATTCGACTGATGGCTCGGTGAATGGAAAATAGCTGGGTCGAAAACGGGTCTTCACACTCTCGCCAAAGAACTGCTTCACGAAGTAATCGATGGTGCCGGTGAAGTCGCAGAAGGTGATGTCGGTATCGACGGCCAGGCCTTCGATCTGGTGAAACATGAAGGAATGCGTGGCGTCGGGATTGTCGCGGCGGTAGACCTTGCCGGGCACAATCACGCGCACTGGCGGCTGGCGTTTTTCCATGGTGCGAATCTGCACGGGCGAGGTGTGGGTGCGGAGCAGCAGCGGGCCTGGAGCGCCTTTCGGCAGATCCAGGTAGAAGGTGTCCATGTCGTCACGAACGGGATGATGCTCGGGAATATTCAGGGACTCGAAATTGTAGTAAGGCGTTTCGATTTCCGGGCCTTCGCCGACGGAAAAGCCAATGGAAAAAAATATGTCTTCAATTTCCTGGAAGACCTGACGAATCAGGTGGTGCGTGCCGGGGGGGCGAATTACCCCGGGCAAGGAAAGGTCGACGTGATCTTTGACGCTGGATGTTGATTCTCCGCCAGCTTCGACTGCTAAACGCCGCGCCTCAATCTGGGCATCGACGTGAGCACGCAACTCGTTAAGCGAAGCGCCGACGGCGCGTTTCAACTCGGGCGTTGCCGGCTTAAGCCAGTTGTCGGTGACTAGTGTTAGCACACCGGACTTGCGAGCGAGCCACGCGTCACGGAACGCTTTCCACGACGCTTCGTCTTTGACAGCTGCGGCTTCGGTATCAAAACGCATGCGCACTTCGGCGAAAAGAGATTGAACCTGCTCGGCGGTGGTGACCCCGAGAGTGGCAAGAGTTTGCGAGACTTTGGATTCTGAAGTCGCCATTTTGATGGAGATAAGAATACCTCGTAAGGGCACAAATATCGTGCCCCCACGAAGAGAATGCAACTCTCGGACAAAGCCAAGACGCGTCGCGCGGAAGAGAGAGTCCTCACTCCGCGGACTGCGTTCGGAATGACGGGACTTTGTTGCTAAGCCTTTTTGGCTTTTTTGGGCGGCGGAACTGCGGTTTTGGCTTTCTCGGCGATTTGCGCAAAGCTGGCGGGTTCGAGAACGGCGATGTCGGCAAGCACTTTGCGATCGAGATCAATGCCTGCGGCCTTCAGTCCGTGAACCAACTGCCCATAGGTTATGCCGTTGAGACGAGCTGCGGCGCCGATGCGCTGGATCCACAAACGACGGTACTGGCGTTTCTTGACACGACGATCGCGCTTGGCATAACGATCGGCGCGATTCGCCGCTTCCTGTGCGGATTGGTACAGCTTGCTTTTGGTGAGGAAAAAGCCTTTGGTGCGCTTGAGGTACTTCTTACGCCGAGCTCGGCGTTTTGTGCCGCGTTTTACGCGAGGCATGGGTTTGTCTCCTTCAATTTTGGGAAACAAAACAGGTTGCAGGCAAACGCAAAGGCGCACGCGTCTGCTGCAACGGGTTTGTTTCCGGTGTGTTTTGTAGCGCCTTGCGGCGACGCGGCGTGTACCTTCGCTTGCGCTCAGGAAAAACCGCTGCTACAGCGGCTGGGCTAGGCCCAACCAGTGCCCCGCGAACGGGGCGAACGGCCGGCAGGCACCCGTGAAGCGCTGCCTGGCACGTTACTGCGGACGAAACGTCCGCATCTTGCATGAGCCGAGCGAACCCGGCCCTTACAAAAATCGTTTCTCGGATTCAGAAATTCTTGCCGAGACGGGCTCAATCAAGAAAAAGCGAACCCAATACTTCAAAGTTAGAAGCTATACGGCATCATCTGACGCACGGCCAACACGTCGGTCTTGTCGACCTTGGTCAGCTTCTTCAGCTTGCGCATGCGCTTGGCGGCTTTGGTGCCGAGCAAGTGGCGCTTGCCGGAGTGCATGCGGATAATCTTGCCATTCGCGGTGATCTTGAAACGCTTTTTGGCGCCGCGATGAGTTTTGAGCTTCAGCTTAGGTTTCGTTGAATTGCGTGGCATTGCGTAAATCCTCTCCTACGTTGGTGGCGTGCGCCTTGTCAACTTTGCCCAAGTGCTTTGCCACACTTCTAAACTTGCCGGTTACTGAATGATGCCGGCGAACTATTTTCGCGTGCTAAGCGTTGGGCTGAGCCTGCGAGGTGCTGCGAACCGGAGCGCCAGCACCCTTTTTCGGTGCCAGCAGAGCGACAAGAACGTTACCTTCCATGCGCGGCGACGTTTCGATCTGGCCTTGCTCGCCGATTTCACCGAGCAGGCGCGTCATCTTGGCGCGACCCACTTCCTGGTGGGCCATTTCGCGGCCGCGATGAAAAATCATGGCGCGAACTTTGTGGCCTTCCCCCA
>Ga0210396_10001086_pt1 | contig 30810 bp, 33 predicted proteins | sample IncBWH17OmetaG_FD_155466 | JGI IMG/M metagenome (GOLD analysis project Ga0210396, IMG submission 155466) | Forest soil microbial communities from Barre Woods Harvard Forest LTER site, Petersham, Massachusetts, United States - Inc-BW-H-17-O ...
GTCGTCGCTGTGCGGCAATGGCGTCGAGCTCGCGGGTGGCCGCCTTTTCCCGGACGCGAAGGGCATCCAATTCGCGCTGCCAGGCTTCCTGGTCCACGACGGGTGGCAATCCTGCGGTTTTCACGAGAAATCCTCCGATGCGATGTTTACGCCGTCAACATGGTAATGTTCACACCGTACACTTCGGCCCCGAGGAGGGTCAAGGGTTGACTGACGCAAAGACCGGTTACCACCACGGCGATCTGCGCGCGGCATTGATCGACGCGGGCCTTCAACTCACCCGGGCTGGTGGGCCCGACGCGCTCACCATCCGGGAAGCGACTCGGCGCGTTGGGGTTTCGCCTAATGCCGCGTACCGTCATTTCGCCGACCGGGAAGCATTGCTGCGGGCGGTTGCGGCGGCTATCCAATCCCGGATGGCGGCGCGGATGCACAGCTCGGCCCGCCGACGCGGCTCAACTGTGCAGCAAGCGTGCGATCGGTTGCGAGCGGTCGGGCTTGGTTACATCGGGTTCGCGTTGGACGAACCTGGTTGGTTCACGGTGGCATTCTTTGGATCCGACGCCCCCGACGAAACAGATTTGGCCCCACCGTATGTCGCGTTGGTCGAGGCGCTCAACGCCATGAGGGATGCAGGAGCGCTGCCGCCCGAGCGACGCGACGGCGCCGAGTGGCCGTGCTGGTCGGCCGTGCACGGGTTCGCCGAACTGGCCCTGCGTGGACCACTGCGCGGCGCGAGACGCCGTGAGGTGGAATCGCTGGCTCAGCGCACGGTCGACGACATCATCGCCGGCGTTACAGCCGTTCGATGATGGTGACGTTGGCGGTGCCGCCGCCCTCGCACATCGTCTGCAGGCCGTAGCGGCCGCCGGTGCGCTCCAGCTCGTTGAGCATGGTGGTGAAGAGCTTTGCCCCGGTGGCGCCCAACGGATGACCGAGCGCGATCGCGCCGCCGTTGGGGTTGACCTTCTCCGGGTCGGCCTTGATCTCCTTGAGCCAGGCCAACACGACCGGCGCGAACGCCTCGTTGATCTCGACCGTATCGATGTCATCGATGGACAGCCCGGTCTTCTCCAGCGCGTAGCGGGTGGCCGGAATCGGTCCGGTGAGCATGAATACCGGGTCGGCGCCGCGGGCGCTGATGTGATGGATCCGGGCTCGCGGTGTGAGTTTGTGGTCCTTGACGGCCTGCTCGGACGCTAGCAGCACCGCACTGGCGCCATCGGAGATTTGGCTGGCCACCGCGGCCGTCAGCCGGCCGCCCTCCGACAGTGTCTTCAGCGCGGCCATCTTCTCCAGCGACGTCTCGCGCGGCCCCTCGTCGATCCGGAATCCGACCCCATCTATTTCAACGGCAATTACTTCGTTGTCGAAGTGTCCGCCTCGGATTGCGGCCAGCGCCCGCTCGTGGCTGATCAGCGCGAACTGCTCCATCTCCTCGCGGGACAGGTTCCACCGTTCGGCGATCAGCTCCGCGCCGCGGAACTGCGAGATCTCCTGATCGCCGTAGCGATGCAGCCAGTTCTTCGACTCGTTGGTCGGCGAGGTGAACCCGAACTCCTTGCCGACCACCATCGCCGACGCGATCGGGATCTGGCTCATGTTCTGCATGCCGCCGGCCAGGATCAGGTCAGCGGTGTTGGCCATGATCGCCTGTGCACCAAAAGAAATCGCCTGCTGGCTGGAGCCACACTGCCGGTCGACGGTCACCCCCGGAACCTCTTCGGGATAGCCCGCCGCCAGCCAGGCGTTGCGACCGATGTTGCCGGCCTGCCCGCCGATCGCGTCCACGCAGCCGACGACCACGTCATCGACGGCTGCGGGGTCGACGTCGACCCGCTCGAACAGCCCGTGAAATGCGGCCACACCCAGGTCGATCGGATGCACACCGGCAAGCGATCCGTTGCGCTTACCAACGGCGGTACGGACGGCCTCGACGACGTATGCCTCCGACATTATTGATCTCCTTCTTTGGTGATTCCGCCCAGAACGATAGCGAGATACTGCCGACCCACCTGCTCGGCGGTGAGCGGTCCGCCGGGCTGATACCAGCGCACCGACACCCAGGTGGTGTCTCGGATGAAACGGTAAACCAGGTCGACGTCGAGATCGGGACGGAAATAACCTTCCTCGATACCCTGGTGCAGCACGTCGACCCACATCTTGCGCTGCTGTTTGTTCAGGTCCTCCAGGTAGGAGAACCGGGGCTGCGGTAGCAGCCGCTTCGCCTCATCCTGGTAGATGACGACCTGGGCATGCCGATGTTCGATCGCATCGAACGACGCCATGAACAACCCCTTGAGTCGCTCCAGCGGATTCGGCTGCGTGTCGATGATTTCCTGGTAGCGGCTGAACAGCCAGTCCAGGAAGCTGTGCAGCAGCTCGTCCACCATCTCTTCCTTCGACGCGAAGTGGTGGTAGAGGCTGCCCGACAAAATGCCCGCACCGTCGGCGATGTCTCGCACTGTCGTCGCGCGTAACCCGCGTTCGGCGAACATTGTCGCCGCCAGCTCCAGAAGTTCGTCACGGCGGTTCATGGGTGTTGACTCGACACCGAAATCACTTCTCCAGTCAGGTAACTGGAGTAGTCGCTGGCCAAAAACGCAATCGTGGCCGCCACCTCCCACGGCTCGGCCGCTCGACCGAACGCCTCCCCGGCCGAGAGCCGATCGAGTAGGTCGGCCGAGGTGGTCTTGTCCAGGAACTTGTGCCTGGCGATGCTCGGCGATACCGCATTGATCCGCACTCCGTAGTCGACGGCCTCGATTGCGCTACAACGAGTCAGCGCCATCACCCCGGCTTTGGCTGCCGCATAGTGGGATTGCGAGTGCTGAGCGCGCCAGCCGAGGACGCTGGCGTTGTTGACGATCACCCCGCCGTGGTCGGCGTCGCGGAAGTAACGCAGCACCGCGCGGGTAGCGCGAAAGACCGACGTCAGCGTGACGTCGAGAACGCGGTCCCATTCCTCATCGGTCATATCGGCCACCGGTGTTTGCCCGCCCAGGCCGGCGTTGTTGACCAGCACGTCGATACGGCCCATCCGTGCATGGGCCGACGCGATCAGCGCGTCGACCTGCGCCGAGGACGTCACGTCGCAGAGCACATGCTCGACGCGACCCAGGCCCAGCGCCGACAGCTCCTCGGCCGTCTCGCCAAGGCGTCGTTCGTGGTGGTCCGAGACGACGACGTCGGCGCCTTCGGCCAGCGCCCGTCGGGCGGTGGCCGAACCGATGCCGGTGCCGGCAGCCGCCGTGACGATCACGACCTTGCCAGTTAGAAGTCCATGTCCGGCAACCTCTTTCGGCGCGACCGCTAACGTCATCTAGCCTCCCTGGGTAGGCCAAGCACCCGCTCGGCGATGATGTTGCGTTGAATCTCGTTCGAGCCGCCGTAAATGGTGTCGGCACGGGTGAACAGATAAAGCCGCTGCCACTCGTCGAAGTCTCCGCTGTCCAAAACCAGGCCGGCCTTACCCCGCACGTCCATCGCGATCTCGCCGAGCTCACGATGCCAATTGGCCCACAACAGCTTTGAGACGTTGTCCTGTCCAGGCTGCTCAACGTCCATCGTCGCCAGGGCGTACGAGCGCATCGCCCGCAGGCCGGCCCACGACCGGGTCAAGCGTTCGCGGATCAGCGGATCATCAGCGGCGCCAGTGCGTTTGGCGAGTTCCGCGACGGCGTTCAGCTCGCGCGCGTAGACGATCTGTTGACCCAGTGTCGAAACGCCACGTTCGAAGGTCAGCGTTCCCATCGCGACCCGCCAGCCGTCGCCGGGTGCGCCGACCACCAAGTCGGCATCGGTGCGGGCATCGTCGAAGAACACCTCATTGAATTCCGAGTCACCTGTCAGCTGGACGATCGGGCGGACCTCCACGCCGTCCTGGTCCAGCGGCACGAGCAGATACGACAAGCCGGCGTGGCGCTTGGAGCCCTTCTCGGTGCGCGCCACCACAAAACACCACTGTGCCCAGTGAGCCAGCGACGTCCACACCTTCTGGCCGTTGATCACCCACTCGTCGCCGTCCAGCACCGCGGTGGTGGACACGTTGGCCAGGTCGCTGCCGGCGCCCGGCTCGGAGTACCCCTGACACCACAACTCGGTGACGTCGAGGATTCGGGGCAGAAACCGCTGCTGCTGCTCGGGCGTTCCGAAGGCGATCAGCGTCGGCCCCAGCAGTTCTTCGCCGAAGTGGTTGATTTTTGCGGGCGCGTTGGCAATCGCGTACTCCTCGTAGAACGCGACCCGATGCGCGACGGACAGGCCGCGGCCGCCGTGCTCGACCGGCCAGCCCAGACAGGTCAGGCCAGCTTCCGCCAACTGCCGGTTCCAGGCCCGGCGCTCGTCGAACGCCTCGTTTTCGCGACCGGGGCCACCGAGTCCCCTGAGCGCAGCGAATTCGCCGACCAGATTCTCGGCCAGCCAGTCGCGTACCTCGGCCCGGAACTCCTCGACGCCCTGCACCCCTGTAGGCTAACCTACCAAGCACTTGCTTTGTTAGCCCCGGCGGCTGGATGAATCCGTGGGCTCGAGCACTGAGGAGTTCGATGTCGAGCCATCCGCAGACCATTCCTGCGGCGTTGGACCGCATCGGGCGGGAGCTCCCCGACCACAACGCGCTGGTCACGCCAGATCGCACCCTCACCTTTGCCGAGTTGCGCGAGGAAGTCCGTCGCGCCGCGGCGGCGATGATCGCGCTGGGTGTGAGCACAGGCGACCGGGTGGCGATCTGGTCGCCGAACACCTGGCACTGGGTCGTTGCCTGCCTGGCCACCCACTACGCGGGCGCCACTGTGGTACCGCTGAACACCCGCTACACCGCGACCGAGGCCGCCGACATCCTGGCCCGCACCGGTGCTCCGCTGCTGGTGGGGATGGGTGAGTTCCTCGGCGCGGACAGGGTCGCCGATCTCGACCGGGCTGCCTTGCCCGATCTGCGTCACATCGTGCGGGTGCCCATAGAAAGGCCAGAAAGCAGCGCGCGTGTCAACGACGGGACGTGGGACGAGTTCGTCAGTCGCGGCTCCGACCCGGAGAACCAAGCGGCCGCCGATGCCCGCGCCGCCGCAGTCCGTCCCGACGACCTCTCCGACATCCTGTTCACCTCCGGCACCACCGGCCGCAGCAAAGGCGTGCTGTGCGCGCACCGCCAATCGCTGTCCGGTTCGGCGGCGTGGGCGGCCTGCGGGAAGATCACCAGCGACGACCGATACCTGTGCATCAATCCGTTCTTCCACAACTTCGGCTACAAGGCCGGAATCCTGGCCTGCCTTCAGACCGGCGCCACGCTGATCCCGCAACTGACCTTCGACGCCGAGCAGGCGATGCGCGCGGTGGCCGAGCACCGGATCACCGTGCTGCCCGGGCCGCCGACCATCTACCAGACGTTGCTCGACCATCCCGCCCGCGGCCGCTACGACCTGAGCTCACTGCGGTTCGCGGTCACCGGCGCGGCCACGGTGCCGGTGGTGTTGATCGAGCGGATGCAGACCGAACTGGACATCGACATCGTGCTCACCGCCTACGGCCTGACCGAATGCAACGGGTTCGGCACCATGTGCCGCTCCGACGACGACGCCGTCACGGTGGCCACCACCTGCGGACGCCCGATCGCCGATTTCGAGTTGCGAATCGACGGGGCTCACGGTGCCGAAACAGGAGAGGTGCTGCTGCGTGGCCCCAACGTGATGCTCGGTTATCTCGACGACCCGCAAGCCACTGCGGACACCATAGACGCTGACGGCTGGCTGCACACCGGTGACGTCGGAAAGCTTGACGGCTCAGGCAATCTCCAGATCACCGACCGGCTCAAGGACATGTACATCTGCGGCGGTTTCAACGTCTACCCGGCCGAGATCGAGCAAGTGCTCGCCCGCCTGGACGGTGTGTTGGACTGTGCGGTGATCGGCGTGCCCGACGAGCGGCTGGGCGAGGTCGGCCGAGCCTTCCTGGTGACGCGGCCCGGATCCGGTCTCGACGAGCGGGCGGTGGTCGCTTACACCCGTGGGTACTTGGCCAACTTCAAAGCCCCCCGTTCGGTGAGGTTTGTCGACACGCTGCCACGCAACGCGGGCGGCAAGGTGGTCAAACCGCTACTGCGAGAGATGCCGTGATGGACCTTGATTTCGACGACGACACGCAGACATTCCAGCAGGAAGTGCGTGAGTTCCTGACTGTGAACCGGGGCGCGTTCCCGACACTGTCCTATGACACCGCCGAAGGATTCGAGCAGCATCGGCGCTGGGACAAGGTGCTTTTCGAGGCAGGTTTGTCGGTGATCACCTGGCCGCGTAAGTACGGTGGCCGCGACGCAACCCTGCTGCAGTGGGTGGTCTTCGAGGAGGAATACTTCCGCGCCGGCGCGCCCGGGCGGGCCAGCGCCAACGGCACCTCGATGCTGGCGCCGACGCTGTTCGCGCACGGCGCCGAGGAACAGCTCGATCGAGTCTTGCCGAAGATGGCCAGCGGCGAGGAGATCTGGGCGCAGGCCTGGTCAGAGCCAGAGTCCGGCAGCGACCTGGCCTCACTGCGCTCGACAGCGACCCGCACCGACGGGGGTTGGCTGCTCAACGGCCAGAAGATCTGGAGTTCGCGGGCGCCGTTCGGCGACAGAGCTTTTGGATTGTTTCGGTCTGATCCCGAAGCGGAGCGCCACCGGGGGCTGACGTATTTCATGTTCGACCTGAAGGCCGACGGAATCACCGTGCGGCCGATCGCCCAACTCGGCGGCGACACCGGGTTCGGCGAGATCTTCCTCGACGACGTTTTCGTGCCCGACGCCGACGTGATCGGCGAGGTGCATGGCGGTTGGCGGGCCGCGATGAGCACGTCGAGCAACGAGCGCGGCATGTCGCTGCGCAGTCCGGCACGCTTCCTGGCCGCCACCGAACGTCTGGCGCAGCTGTGGAAGACCCACGGCGACAGCGCCTTCGGTGATCAGGTAGCCGACGCGTGGATCAAAGCGCAGGCCTATCGGCTGCACACCTTCGGCACCGTGACCCGGCTGACGAACGGTGGTGAACTGGGCGCCGAATCCTCGGTGACCAAAGTGTTCTGGTCCGACTTGGATGTCGCGGTGCACCAGACTGCGCTGGACATCCACGGCGCCGACGCCGAGCTGGCAGGCACCTGGACCGACGGCTTGCTGTTCGCGCTCGGCGGCCCGATTTACGCCGGTACCAACGAGATTCAGCGCAATATCATCGCCGAGCGGCTGTTGGGGCTGCCCCGGGAATCCCGAAGGTGAGATGCTGTGTATTTTGACCTTGACGCGCAACAGCGCGACTTCGCAGCCAGTATCGACGGGGCACTCGCCGCGGCCGATGTTCCTGGGGCGGTGCGCGCCTGGGCCGACGGTGACACTGCGCCCGGCCGCAAGGTCTGGGCGCAGTTGGCCGACCTGGGAGTCACCGCGTTGGCGGTGCCGGAGCGGTTCGACGGCCTCGACGCGCATCCGGTCGACCTGGTCGTCGCGCTGGAGCGGCTGGGACGCTGGTGTGTGCCCGGTCCGGTCACCGAGTCCATTGCGGTAGCACCGATCCTGCTGGCCGAGGATGACCGGTGCGCCGCGCTGGCGGCCGGCGAGCTGATGGTCACCGTCGTGCTGCCACCGCAGGTGCCGCGGGCCGTGGACGGCGACGCGGCCGGGCTGGTCTTGGCCGCCGAAGCGGATGGCCGGGTCAGCGAAGCACACGTGGGCGACCGGCACGAGTCCGTCGACCCGAGCCGTCACCTGTTCGACGCCGACGTCGTCAGCGAAGCGTGGCGGGCCGATGTCGCGCGCGCCTACGAGTTCGGCGCATTGGCCACCGCCGCGCAACTTCTCGGGACCGGCCAGGCGCTGCTGGACGCCGCGGTCGACTACGCCAAGCAGCGCGCCCAATTCGGCCGAGTCATCGGCTCGTACCAGGCGATCAAGCACAAGCTGGCCGATGTGCATATCGCTCTCGAGCTGGCCCGGCCATTGGTATACGGGGCTGCGCTCTCGCTGGCGGATCAGTCCCTCGACACCGCGCGCGACGTGAGTGCGGCCAAGGCTGCGGCGTCTGACGCCGCCTTGCTGGCCGCCCGGTCGGCGCTGCAGACCCACGGCGCCATCGGCTTCACCGCCGAACACGACTTGTCGCTGTGGCTGCTGCGGGTGCAGGCGCTGCGGTCGGCCTGGGGTGACCCGGCCACCCACCGGCGGCGAGTCCTGGAGGCGCTATGAGTCGCGGCGGCGACGATGCAGAGCGCAGCGATGGGGAGGAGCGGCGCTATGAGTGAAGAACGGGAACTGCTGCGCGAGACCGTGGCGGCGCTGGTGGCAAAGCATGCCTCGCCCTCCGCAGTTCGCGAGGCGATGGAATCCGAGCATGGCTACGACGAATCCCTGTGGCGGCTGCTGTGTGAGCAGGTCGGGGCTGCCGCGCTGGTGGTACCTGAGGAATACGGCGGCGCCGGCGGCAGTCTCGGTGACGCGGCCGTCGTCCTCGAAGAACTCGGCAAGGTGCTGGTGCCCAGTCCGCTGCTCGGCACCACGCTGGCCGAACTGGCGCTGCTGGCCGCAGACGATCCCGACGCCGACGCGCTGGGATCGCTGGCCGAAGGCGCGGCGATCGGCGCGGTGGTGTTCGACCCCGACTATGTGGTCAACGGCGACATCGCCGACATCGTCGTCGCAACCGACGGCGGCAAACTCAACCGATGGACGGCGTTCCGCGCCGAGCCGCTTCCCACCCTGGACCCCACCCGCCGGCTGGCCCACCTGACGCCGCAGAGCACCGCACCACTGGGCGCCGATCCCGGGATCGGTGATGTCGCAGCGATCCTGCTGGCCGCCGAGCAGATCGGCGCCGCCGCTCGCTGCCTCGAGCTGACTGTCGAATACACCAAGGAACGAGTGCAATTCGGTCGGCCGATCGGCAGCTTTCAAGCGCTCAAACACCGGATGGCCGACCTCTACGTCGGGGTGCAGGCCGCGCGCGCCGTCGTGAACGACGCGCTAGATGCGCCCTCGGCAACCTCGGCGGCGTTGGCCCGTGTCGCTGCCACCGAGGCGTTCAGCACGGTGGCCGCCGAAGGCATTCAGCTGCACGGCGGTATCGCCATCACCTGGGAACATGACATGCAGCTGTACTTCAAACGGGCGCACGGCGGTTCGCAGCTGCTGGGTCCGGCGCGCGAACACCTGCGCCGGCTCGAATCTGAAGTGTTCTAGCCTTGGCGACATGAGCGATCACGTCGCACTGCGCGCCGGGGTCCCACCCTTCTACGTGATGGACGTCTGGCTGGCAGCCGCGGAGCGCCAGCGCAGTCACGGCGATCTGGTGAACCTATCGGCGGGCCAGCCGAGTGCCGGGGCGCCTGAGCCGGTGCGCGCTGCCGCGGCGGCGGCGCTACATCTGAATCAGCTTGGCTACACGGTGGCGTTGGGTATTCCAGAGCTGCGCGCTGCCATCGCGACGTCGTATCTGGATCGTCATGGCTTGCAGGTCGATGTGGACGACGTAGTGGTGACCACCGGCTCATCGGGGGGCTTCCTGCTTACCTTCCTGTCCTGCTTCGACGTCGGTGACCGGGTGGCGGTCAGCAGTCCCGGCTACCCGTGCTATCGGAACATCTTGGCGGCGCTCGGGTGCGAAGTCGTGTTGATCGAATGCGGGCCGGAGACCCGGTTCCAGCCCACCGTGCAGATGCTCGCCGAGCTCGACCCACCGGTTCAGGGCGTCGTGGTAGCCAGCCCGGCCAACCCGACGGGAACGGTGATACCGCCCGCCGAGCTCGCCGCGATCGCCTCCTGGTGTGATGACTCGGGGGTTCGGCTAATCAGCGACGAGGTCTATCACGGGCTGGTCTACCCGGGCGCGCCACAAACCAGCTGCGCCTGGAGCACATCGCGAAATGCGATGGTGGTCAACAGCTTTTCCAAGTATTTCGCCATGACCGGGTGGCGGCTGGGTTGGCTGCTGGTGCCGCCCGACCTGCGTCGGGCGGTCGACCGCCTGACCGGAAATTTCACCATCTGCCCGCCTGTGCTGTCGCAGCACGCCGCCGTCGCGGCGTTCACCCCCGAAGCCGTCGAAGAAGCCGACGGACATCTGCACCAGTACGCCGTCAATCGCACCACGCTGCTCGACGGTCTGCGCGACATCGGCATCGACCGACTGGCGCCCACCGACGGCGCGTTCTACGTCTACGCCGACGTCTCGAGTTTCACCGCCGACTCGATGGTTTTCTGCTCAAAGCTGTTGGCCGACACCGGGGTAGCGATCGCACCCGGTATCGATTTCGATCCTGAGCATGGTGGATCGTTCGTCCGGCTGTCGTTCGCCGGGCCGACGAGCGACATCGAGGAGGCGTTGCGCCGCATGGGGTCGTGGCTGCCGGGCCAATAAGGGGCTCAGTGCGCTAAGGCGCAACCTCGTCGATGCGGGCTTCGAGCACCCTGCGCTCTCCTGCGTCTGCCACGTTGATGCCGAAGCGGTCGCTCAGGGTGTCGACAACCGCCGACCCATCGTCGAGGCGGACCTTCTCGGTCGCGCCGCCACGGTGAATGGCGAGGTTGCGACCAGACAGGTTGCATCGCCCGTCGGCTGTGACCAGGGAAGCCATCAGGCTGGTCACGAAATGCGACGACGGATGAGTCGAGACATACCAGCTGCCCACTTTCAGATCGATCGGCGGTGCCGTCCTGGTGGCGAATTCATAGAGCGACTGCCAATCGCCACGGATGAGGGCCTGCAAGACCAGACCGTCGCGGCGATCCTGAAGGCGGTACGGCTCATGCGTTGTCTGCTGGACGCCGCCCGTCTCCAGCCGGATCGGCGACGTCGGCGTCTGGCCGCCGAAACCTACGTCGACGAGAAGGGGCTGCTGGCTGCCGGGGAGCGTCACTGCCAAAAGAGTGTGCGTCTGTGACGGTACCGGCGCGCCCGCGGCAACCGTCCAGACCACTCGGGCGCCAAACCGTCGCACGCCGAAGCCGAGTTCCTCCAGCACGTAGCCCATCAGACCGTTATGTTCGTAGCAGTAGCCACCACGGCGCCGGCGAACTAGCTTGTCGGTCAAAGCCTCTGGACTGAGGTCGTCAATCGGCACGCCCAGCAGCGGATCGAGGTTCTCGAACGAAATCGTTCGAGTGTGAGCCGTAATCAGATCCTGAAGTACATCGAACGTTGGCGCTACAGCGCCGTGATAGTCGATCCTCTCGAAGTAACCGTCCAGATCCAGTGTCATGTCGGCCATTCTGAACCAACAACAACCTGGTCAGGCGACTCGGGCCTCCACCACGCTGAGCGGTGAAGCGGTCTGCACTACCCGCGTCATCCGGAATCCGGCTTGGCTGAGCAGCTTTCGGTACTCGGCTGCGGTGCGTTCGCGCGCCGCCAGATTCAGCAGCATCTCCAGATCCGCCCATTTCCCTGGAAAGTCGCGGTTGTGGTCGGGTATCACCAATTCGATCAGCAATACCGTGGCTCCGGGGCCGACTGCGGCGCGAACATTGCGCAGGATCTGCACCGCCTTCTCGTCAGACCAGTCGTGCATGATGTTCTTCAGGACGTACGCGTCGCCGCCACCCGGAACACTGTCGAAAAACGATCCCGTCTCGATACGCACCCGATCAGCAACATCGTGCTTGCACAAGAGCGTCGGCGCGGCGCACACCACCACCGGCAAGTCGTACAAGACGCCCTGCGAGGCCGGCGCCGCCGCCAGAATGGTGGCCAGCAATGGACCCTGCCCGCCACCGACATCGACGATCGTTGGGTAGGCGCTGAAATCATAGCCAGCCACCACGGAAGCATCGGTCAACTCCGAAATGCTCGTCATGGTCCGGTTGAACAGTTCAGCGTGCTGCGGATACTCGGCGAAATAGTCGAAGCTCTCCTTGCCGTGCAATACCGGAACCACCGATCGTCCCGTTCTGATCGAATCCACCAGCCGGGTCCATCGTTCGCGCTGCTCACGCGAGCCGTAGAATCGGGCCGCCCACGCCATCGACATCGGCGCGTCGGAACGCAGGGCATCGGCAAGGGGATTCAGCTCATAGCGGCCGTCGAGGCGGCGACGAAACACGCCCCGGCCGATCAACGCCCGCAACAGCCGGTGCAGCGCGTCGGCGTCTGCACCGACCCGCGCCGCCAATTCGTCGATCGGCAATGGCCCGTCGGCGAGGGCGTCGGCAACACCCAACTCGGCCGCCACCGTGATCGCCTGAGACGTCCAAGTGGCAATGATCATCTCCATCATCGCCGCCGGGGCGGGCATCAACCGCTGATTGAGCCGATAGAGGTGGTGGCGAATCCACTCCACAACGCGGGCCAGTTTGGCGGGCGGCACCCTGACGGTCGTCGACATCACCCCACCTCCGCAGCCAGCGCGGGGCCCGGGTCACGGCTGAACTCCGCCGAGATGTCGCCGTGACTGACCCAACGCAGGAACATCGTCAACGCCCACGTCATGAACCGGTCTGAGATCAGCGCCGCCGGCCGTAGCACGGACTCCGGGCGCGACACTTGCTGCGTGGTCAACCAGGACACGGCCTTGACCTTGCGCCGTCGGGTGCTCTCGTACCAGCGCAGGGCGCTTGCGAGTTCACTCTTGTTGTGGCTGCTGCCGTTTCGGAAATCTGACAGAGCCTTGCGTAAAACCATCGTGTCCAACAGCGCCTGATTAGTCCCCTGCGCGAGCGTGGGCGGCATCGCATGTGCGGCATCGCCGAGCAATGTCAGCGCGCCCGCGCCGGCGCGGGGAATCGGATGCCGAAAATGCGGGAACGGCGAAGGGGCCAGATCGTCATCGGTCAAGGTCGCGAGTACTTGATCGACCGTGTCGGACCATCCGGTGAAGTGCGCCCGGATCATCTCGATGGGGCGGTCCGGTCTGACATAGTCAGACGACCAGGGCAAGTCGAACCACCATTGCAGGGCGGAGCCCCCAGCCGGCCACAAGCCGAGGTTTCCATGCTCGCCGACCATCATGGTTGCGATGTGCGGGTCGGAGATGCCCGGGAGAGTGACCAGCCCCTGCCAGCTGCACCAGCCAGTCGACTTCGCGGGCTGCCCGCCGACGACACCGCGAACCACCGAGTGCAGGCCGTCCGCACCGATCAACAGATCCCCGTCGGCTGAGCTACCGTCTTCGAAATCGACCCGCACACCGTTGGGGGTACCGACCACCCCGGCGGCCCGGGAGTTGCATCGGACGCGGTCGCTCGGAAACCCTTTGAGTATTCGTTCCAGCAGTATTCGACGTGGGACCATCCGAACGGGCGCGCCCAGCCGGTTCACCATCGCGTTGAGGTCCACGGTGGCGAGCGGGCGACCGGTGGATGTCATGACCCGCACGGTGGACAACAGCTGCCCGGCTCCGTCCATGTCGACACCCAACTGCTCAAGCACCGTCGCGCCATTGGACCAGATGGTGACGGCGCCACCGCCTGGCGTCACGTTCGGTCGCTGGTCGAAGACGGTGACGTCGTGTCCGTCGCGCAGTAATCCGCGGGCGACGGAAATGCCGCTCACACCCGCGCCGATAACCAGGATTCGAAGTTTCAAAAGACGCCCCGGCCCCTCAGTCCTCGGCGTGCCGGTCGTAGTCCCACCGCTCGAGCCGTGCTTGCAGTCTCAGCAGGCCATATCCGGCGAACGGTGTGCCGACCCAGAAGTACACCATCAGCAGCGGACTCATCTCACAACCTCTCAGACTCTCGCAGTTCCTTCTTCAACCGTCTGCTGCTACCACGCGATACTTCGACCAAAAGTTCATCGCGGCACTTAGCATCCCGACATGACCGACTTCTCGAATCTGCCGCCCGATGATCAGCAGGCGATTGGCAAAACGCTTCTGACGTTGCTGAGAGGGTTTCGCGACCGCGATGCGGAGGCACTGCATGCGGTGTATTCCGACGACGCCGACTGGGTCAACGCCTTCGGCACGGTCAAACGGGGGCGCGAGGACATCGTCGACTACCTCAGCGGCCTGTTCGCCGATGACAACTTCAATCGCGGCGAACCCGAGGGCCCGCCCGAGATCAGTTTTCGGGTGCTGACACCCGAGGTCGTTCTGGTGTCAGCACACCTGCGGATCAAAGGTCAGGGACTGGTCGGCGGCGGAACGCTTGACCGGGATAACTTCTCGCTACGCGCATTGCAGCGCCAAGGCGACGGATCGTGGGTCATCGTGTCGGAGATGTTCCAGGACGCCAACACTGAAACCACCTACGCGCGATGAGGAGGCCACCACGGTGAGCCTGGTTATTTCCGAGGCCGAGCACGCCGCGCTGGCCCAGCTTGCGCACTTCCCGCTGTTCGCCGCGATGACCGGGCGACGGTCGCGCCGGTTCCCGGTCGGCGGGCGGATTCCCGCTGGAGCGCTGGCCTATACCAGTCGTCGACCAGTGCAGCCGTTATCGGAAGTCGAACGGGCAGTGCTCGTTTCGGCTACTGGCGGCGTCACCGGCTGGAACTTCGGCATCACTCACAACCCCAGCTATGCGCCGTTGTTTCCCAACTACTCCGGCAGCGCGACGGGGCGAACCTTCCCGTCGGCCGCCGGATTCCACACCAGCCAGTTGTTCTTCACCGACGATACCGGCACCTACCTATTACCCAGCCGCGACGAGCATCCCCGCGAATTCGACGGCATCGAAGAGTGGATCAGTCATACCGCGGAGTCCTATGTGCGTATCTCGGACACCCGCCTCGAACTGCCGCGCGAGGAACCGCACATGGAAGGTCACAACATCTGGATCGGCAACCACCCGGGCAGTCTGTTGGCCTTCCCGGTGGCTGACCTCGCCGAGCATCTGATGGAAAACCTGTGGTTCTTCGCGGCCAACGGCTATCCGATCTTCGATGACATCCATGGCCGCAACATCGCTGGCCTGGAACGGTTTTCCTCGCTCTCGCACGCCGACGACCCGATCCCGCTGTCGTTCGTCGAGCAGTACACGCTCACCGAGACGAGCGCGGAACTCGCGATCGCCACCAACAACGGGGTGCTGGCGCTGCAGGCAATGGGTCTCGGCGGTTGGACCTACGACGGGCTCAATCGGTTGTCGGTGTTGGGTGGCTCTGGTGATCCGAGCGCACCCGGGCTGGGTTTCGTCGCCGACGACGACGAACGCTGGCCCTTCCCCAACGTGACCGGGCTGCCCGGATACTTCGAGACGCTCAGCCCACCGCATGTGCCCTCGGTCGCGGCCGGGGTAGACAAGCTGGTCACGCGAAAATACGGTCCAGGCGGGCCGTTTCACCCGGATACGCCGGGGCCATGGTCGGATACCCCGAAGGTGCGCGCCTCCGCGCTGCCAGCCGAGGACATTCAGGAACTCGTCACGGTCGAAGCGTCCTACATCTACGATGCCTTCGGAAAGTTGCCCGGCACCGTACCGACCGTGCATGTGCTGATGTACCTGCAGGCGCAACATCTCGACGTTGACTTCTACGACGAGTTCTTCGGCCCGGGCGCCTACCTGCCCACGCACGCCGACCACCAGGCCCGCTGGCATTAGTGCGCACGCGCCGCCTACGCGCTGTGGCCGCGGCCGACGGGACTGAACGAGTCCGGGTCGGCGACTTCCCAATCCGACCGCCACGTGGCCGGCGCATGCTCGAGCAGCGCTCCCGGGGCCAGCCATTCGTAGAGCTCGGCGTACGAACGTTGCGAGGTGGCCGATACGCGCTTGCGCAGCATGTGTGGATTGAGCATCGAAGGGTGGGAGACGCCCATCGAGCCCATGATGTGCATCGCCTGGGCGACGGTGGCCTGCTGGTAGCGGTATACGCGTTCGCTCTTGTCTGCGACATCGAGAGCTCGGGCACGATACGGATCCTGGGTCGCGACGCCGACCGGGCAGTGGTTGGTGTGACACCGCTGAGATTGGATGCAGCCCACCGCCATCATCATCGATCGGGCCGAGTTGGTGTAATCGGCACCCTGGATCAGGCGCTTGACGATGTCGTTTCCAGTGGCGACCTTGCCGCTCGCCCCGATCCGTATCCTTTCCCGCAGACCCGTTCCCACCAAGGCGTTGTGGATGGTCATCAATCCGTCGGTGAGCGGAAGGCCAACGTGATCTTCGTATTCCAGCGGCGCCGCCGCGGTTCCGCCTTCGGCTCCGTCGACGATGATGAAGTCCGGCGTTACCCCTTCGGCCAACATCGCCTTGCAGACCGCCAGCACGTCGACCCGGGAACCAACGCACAGCTTGAAGCCCACCGGTTTCCCGCCGGCCAGTTCACGCAGGCGCGCCACGAACATGATCAGTTGACGCGGGGTGTGAAACGCTGAATGCGCCGCCGGACTGACACACTTCTCACCGACCGGCACGCCGCGATAGCCGGCGATCTCCTTGCTGACCTTCGCGGCGGGCAGGACGCCGCCGATGCCGGGCTTGGCACCTTGGCTCAACTTGAGCGAGACGCACTTGACCAGATCGTGAGCCGCCTTGTCCGCGAACCGCTCCGGATCGAACGCACCGTCTTTGGTGCGAGCGCCGAAATAGCCCGACCCGATCTCCCAAATCACATCGGCGCCACCGAGATGATAGGGCGTCAGCCCCCCTTCCCCGCTGTCGTGGGCGAACCCGCCCTTGCGGGCGCCGTTGTTCAACGCGCGCAGGGCGTTGGCCGACAGCGCGCCGAAGCTCATCGCCGAGACGTTCATCAACGCCATGTCATACGGTTGGGCGCAATCGGGGCCGCCGATTCGCACCCGGAACGGCTCATCGGGGGGATCGACCGGGCGCGTCGAATGCACCAGATACTCGTAGCCGACCTGATCGATGTCGCGCTCGGTCCCGAAAGCCTGTTCGCTGGCGGTGCCCTTGGCCCGCTCATAGATCAACGAGCGGGTTTCACGGTCGAACGGGCGGCCGTCGAAACTCGGTTCGATGAAGTACTGCTGTATTTCCGGGCGCAGCGCCTCCAGCAGAAACCGCATATGCCCCAGGACCGGGTAGTTGCGTAGCACCGAGTGCTTACGTTGGACGAGGTCGTGGATGCCAACGGCCGCGGCGACCGCGACTACCCCTGCGGGAATCCACCAGCCCCACGACCCCCCGACGGCCAAGAGCAGCAATGCCGCCGCAAGAGCCGTCAACAATGCGACAAAGCCAAACCGGATCAATGCAGCCCCGTCTCCTGCGACAGAATGTTCATCGCAGAGCGTAGCGAGCGCGAAAGCCGCCGATCAGCCAGACCTTGGTCAGCCGACGCCGCCAGGGATCTCACTCAGTTGCGTCAGCCGCACGCTGTTGCCGGACGGGTCGCGGAATCCGGAGTCAATGCCATAAGGCATTTCATGCGGCGCCTCGGTGAACTCCACGCCGCGGGCCTTGAGTTGCTCGTAGGCAACCTGGCAGTTGTCGGTGGTGAGGAATACGGTGCCCGCGAAGCCTTTTGCGACGACTTCCATGACCTGCTCCCGGGTGGCGTCATCCATCACCGGTGGGCCCGGGACCGCCATCAGCACGATCGACACGTCGTCCTGGCCGGGCGGTCCGACGGTGAGCCACCGGAAGCCCAGTTCGGACAGGCTGACATCCTGGCGGACCTCCATGCCCACCTTTTCGGTCCAGTATTTCAACGCGACTTCTTGGTCATGCACCCACAGGTGGGCGCTGGCGATCTTCAACATGAGGCCGACGCTACGGTCCGCCACGCCCGCCCGTCTTCTCCCCGTGTGCTGTCTTGATGCGGCTGTCCCGCGCCGGCCGCGTGTCGCGCTGCAGAATGCAGCTCGGCACCCGGGCATGTACAGCGGCCGCTGGCATGCTCGCCCGGTATGCCGCCGGGGGCTTGCCGAACACCCGCGCGAAGCTAGTGGTGAACGATCCGATGCTCTGCAGCCCGACCATCACGCAGATCTCGGCCACCGAGCGGTCGGTGTAACGCAGCAACGCCGCCGCCCGCTCCAGTCGGCGGCTCTGAAGATAGGCGCGAGGCGACTCGCCGAACGTCTTGGTGAACATCCGACTGAAATGCGCCCGCGACAACCCCGCCGCCGCGGCCAGGTCCGCCACGGTGATCGGCTCCGCGTAGCGCGCGTCGACGAAATCTTTCGCCCTCAGTAGGTAGCGCGCGGGGGGCACCTGCGGCATGAGATCAGTATGGCCTCGGCGCAAATCCGCTACAGCCAGGTGTCCTGGGTGGTCGTCGTCAGGAACGCCTCCAAGTCGTCACGCCACTGCGCCGGCGTGGTCTTGTCCGGCTCGATGCCGGTGTAGTCGCCGCGGTAGAACAGCAATGGCCGTGGCTTGATCTTGGGCACCTCCGAAAGGGACTGCACCGCCCCGAACACCACGAAATGGTCGCCGCCATCGTGCACTGACGCCACCGTGCAGTCGATGTACGCCAACGATCCGTCGATGACCGGCGAACCCGAAGGCGAAGCGCTCCAGTCGATACCGGCGAACTTGTCCGGTTCCTTGGAGCCGAACCGCGCCGACACATCCTTTTGGCTCTCGGTCAACACGTTGACACAGAACTTCCCGGCGGCCTCGATGGCTTTCCATGAGCGCGAGACCTTGGTGGGGCAGAACAGCACCAGCGGCGGCTCGAGCGACAGCGCCGCGAACGACTGACAGGCGAAGCCGACCGGGACGTCGTCGTGCACCGTGGTGATGATCGTGATTCCGGTGCAGAACTGACCCAGCACGCCGCGGAACGTGCGCGGGTCTATCGGCGCAGCAGACACAGTGTTGAGGCTAGCTTTTGAAGCCGATGGTGAAGTCGTGGCCCCACAGGCTCACAGCGGTGCTTTCCCTGGCGATCCAGTCGTCATCGTCGACTTTCCTGCCCTCACAACCGAATTCGATATCGAATCCGCCAGGTGTCTTCATGTAGAAGGACAACATCAGGTCGTTGACGTGCCGACCCAGGGTGGCCGACATAGGCACCTTGCGGCGCAACGCCCGGTCCAGGCACAGACCGACGTCGTCGGCCTCCCCGACCTCCATCATCAGGTGCACGATCCCACTCGGCGTCGGTGCCGGCATGAAGGCCAGGCTGTGATGGCGCGGGTTGCAGCCAAAGAAGCGCAGCCACGCCGACGGCCCTTCGGCGGGGCGGCCCACCAACTGAGGCGGCAGCCGCATCGAGTCGCGCAGCTTGAAGCCGAGCACATCGCGGTAAAAGTGCAGCGCCTCGGCGTCGTCGCGGGTGGACATCACCACATGACCCAGGCCCTGTTCACCGGTGACGAACGTATGCCCATACGGGCTGACGACGCGGCGGTGCTCCAGCGCGGCGCCGTGGAACACCTCCAGGCGATTACCCGAGGGATCGGAGAACCCGATCATCTCGTCTACCCGCCGATCGGCCAACTCAGCGGCGGTGGCCTCCTTGTACGGCGTGCCCTCGACGTCGAGCCGATTCCGGATTTCCTGCAGGCCTTCGGCATTCGCGCATTCCCAACCAGACTCCGATAGCCGGTCGTGCTCACCCGGCACGATCACCAACCGGGCCGGGAAGTCGTCCATGCGCAGATACAGCGCGCCGTCAGTGGTTCCACTGCCCTCGATCATGCCGAGGACTTTCAGGCCGTATTCCCGCCACGCCGCCACATCGGTGGCCTCGATGCGCAGGTAGCCCAGCGAGCGGATGCTCATTTACGCACCTCCCAGGAAATCAATGGTCAGCTTGTTGAACTCGTCGAACTTCTCCACCTGCGCCCAGTGTCCACACTGCCCGAAGACATGTAGCTGCGCGCGCGGGATGGTCTTCAGCGCGACCAGCGCGCCGTCGAGCGGGTTGACCCGATCTTCGCGGCCCCAGATCAACAGCACCGGCTGACGCAGCCGGTGGACCTCGCGCCACATCATGCCGAGTTCGAAATCAGCCCCAGCGAAAGACTTTCCCATCGCCATCGTCGCGGCCAGTGACTCCGGCGTGCTTGCCAACGCGAAACGCTCATCAACAAGCTCCGGGGTGATCAGCTTCTGGTTGTAGACCATCACCCGCAGGAACGCCTCGAGATTTTCTCGGGTCGGCTCGATGGAGAATTTCCCAAGCCGCTTGACGCCCTCGGTCGGATCAGGCGCAAACAGGTTGATGCTCAGCCCGCCGGGACCCATCAGCACCAGGCGTCCGGCGTGGTCCGGGTAGTCCAGCGCGAACCGGACCGCAGTGCCTCCGCCCAATGAATTGCCCACCAGCGGAACGCGTCCCAGACCGAGTTGGTCGAAGAGCCCTTTGAGCGCCCTAGCCGCGTAATGATTGAACTGGCCGTGTTCGGCGCGTTTGTCGGAATGGCCGTAGCCAGGCTGATCAACGGCCAGCACGTGAAAACGCTCGGCCAACACCGGAATGTTGCGCGAGAAGTTCGTCCAGCTCGCCGCGCCGGGACCGCCGCCGTGCAGCAGGACCACCGTCTGGTCGTGACCGACGCCCGCCTCGTGGTAGTGCAGCTTCAGCGGTCCGTCGACGTCAACCTCGACGAACCGCGAGGTCGACTCGAAAGTTAATTCCTCAGTAGCGGTCATACCTAAACCATGGTGTCGCCGGGCGGCAGCCCGAACTCGTGGTTACCGAAGATCACGTAAGCCCGCTCGGGGTCGTTGGCCGCGTGCACCCGTCCGGCGTGCGCGTCGCGCCAGAAGCGTTGCACCGGTGCGTCATTGGCCAGCGCTGTGGCCCCGGAGGCCTCGAACAGGCGGTCGATCGAGGCGATCGCGCGCCCGGTGGCACGCACCTGATCGCGGCGGGCGCGAGCGCGCAGGTCGAACGGGATCTCCTTGCCGGCGGACAGTAGCGTGTACTCGTCGGCGACGTTGCCGCTCAACTGGCGCCAAGCCGCGTCGATGTCGCTGGCTGCCTCGGCGATACGAACCTTGGCGAACGGGTCGTCCTTGGCCTTCTCGCCGGCGAACGCCGCACGCACCCGCTTGCCCTGGTGCTCCACATGCGCGTCGTACGCGCCGTACGCCATGCCGACGATCGGTGCCGCAATGGTCGTGGGATGCATGGTGCCCCACGGCATTTTGTAAACCGGAGCGGTATTGGTCTGGTAGCCGCCCGCGGTGCCGTCATTCATCGCCTTGTACGACAAGAACCGGTGCCGGGGCACGAAGACGTCCTTGACGATGACGGTGTTGCTGCCGGTGCCGCGCAGGCCGACGACATGCCAGACGTCGTCGATGCGGTACTCGCTGCGCGGGATCAAAAAGCTGCCGAAATCCACCGGCCGGCCGTCCTTGATGACCGGGCCGCCGAGAAATGCCCACGTCGCGTGGTCACAGCCCGACGACCAGTTCCACGAGCCGCTGACCAGATAGCCACCGTCGACCACGACGCCCGCACCCATCGGGGCGTACGACGACGAAATCCGCACATTCGTGTCCTCGCCCCACACCTCCTCTTGGGCCTGCTGGTCGAACAGCGCCAGGTGCCAGTTGTGCACGCCGATGATCGAGCTCACCCAGCCGGTCGAACCGCACGCACTCGCCAGGCGACGAGCCGCCTCGTAGAACAGCGCGGGGTCACATTCCAGGCCGTCCCACTGCTTGGGCTGTAGCAACCGAAAGAAACCGATCTCCTGAAGCTCGCTCACCGTGGCGTCCGGCAACCGGCGCAGGTCCTCGGTCTCCTGGGCCCGCTGCCGCAATTTGGGCAGCAGTTCGTCGATGCCGTCTAGGACCGACTGGGCGTCACGTTGTTGAATAGACGTCACGGGTTCCTCCATAGGTGGCTTACTTAGACAGAGACTAGAACACGTTCCGATTTGTGTCGAGCACGCTATTCCTGCGACTGGTAGCGCCACCAATCGAGTTTTCTGTAACCTGTTCTAGTTATGACGGACGAGAGGACTTGGCAGTGCCGGAAGTCGTGATCGACGAGGTTCCCGACGAGCCGCTTGGCAGCCATGTCCTTGAACTGGAGATCGCCGACGTTCTCGCCGAGACCGACGAAGCGCGGTCGCTGGTCTTCGCCGTGCCTGACGGTGCGAGCATTCCTGCCGACCGGCTGCGGTATGCACCCGGCCAGTTTTTGACGCTGCGGGTCCCCAGCGATCGCACCGGTTCGGTGGCGCGCTGCTATTCGCTGTGCAGCTCGCCGTTCACCGATGACGCGCTCACGGTCACCGTCAAGCGGACCGCCGACGGGTACGCGTCGAACTGGCTGTGCGACCACGCCCATCCCGGCATGCGGATTCACGTGCTGGCTCCGTCGGGCACCTTCGTGCCCAAGACGCTCGATGACGACTTCCTGCTGCTCGCCGCCGGTAGCGGGATCACCCCGGTCATGTCGATCTGCAAATCGGCGCTGTCCGAGGGTAGCGGGCGGGTGGTGCTGCTCTACGCCAACCGCGACGACCACTCGGTGATCTTCGGCGACGCACTGCGCGAGCTCGCCGCCAAATATCCCGACCGGCTGACCGTGGTGCACTGGCTGGAGTCGCTGCAAGGGTTGCCGTCGGCGACCGCGCTGGCGCAACTGGCCGCCCCGTTCACCGACCGGCAGGCGTTCATCTGCGGCCCGGGACCCTTCATGGCCGCAGCGCGCGAAGCCCTCGAATGCCTGAACGTGCCTGCGCAGCAAGTACATCTCGAGGTGTTCCGGTCGCTGGACACCGATCCGTTCGCCGTGGTCAAGATCGACAACACCGGCGACGAGCCACCTGCGACCGCAGTGGTCGAGTTGGACGGGCAGACGCACACCGTGTCGTGGCCGCGCAAGGCCAAGCTGCTCGACGTGCTGCTCGATGCCGGCCTGGACGCGCCGTTCTCCTGTCGCGAGGGCCACTGCGGCGCCTGCACCACCACCCTGCGCAGCGGCAAAGTGAGCATGGAAGCCAACGACATCTTGGAGCAGCAGGACCTCGACGACGGGCTGATCCTGGCCTGCCAGTCTCACCCGGAAACCGATTCGGTCGAAGTTACCTACGACGAGTAGCCGCAGCGTAAGTTCTGCTCAGATCGCAGGCGAGAGGACCCAGGATGAAGCGGCAGGTGATGGCAATGGCTGGCGTCGGCCTGATGCTGGCGTTGGCCCCACCGGCGATCTCCCCGGCCGCCAGCAACACCGCCACCACACTGATGCCCCTCAACGACGGCACCCAGTTGGAGACGCGCGCCGTGCTCGACTGCCATCGCGCCAACGGCAGCTGCGACTTCACCGTCGGCGCCGACCGGAAGGCAGGCGACGGCGTGAGCGGATTCCCGTCCGACCTGTGGTCTCGCCAGAGCACCGACATCCGGTCGAGCGACCGGCTGGTCTATTTGGATGTGCACGCCACCTCCCAATATGACCGGGTCTTCAAAGAAGGCGGGCACGACAACGTCACCACGATCTACATGGGCGAGGGTGCGCCGGACAAGTACCAGACCACCGGCCGGATCGACTCGACGGACTGGCGGACCGGGCAACCGCGCACCGACCTGCCCGTCATCATGTGCACCCACATCCAAGTGGTCTACGGCGGGAACAACATCACCTCACCGAGCACCTGCGCGCAGGCCGCCTTCTCCTGACGTGATTCAGCCCGGGATCGCGACAAGAACCCGGCCGTTGCGGGGTCCGTTGTCGACGTGCTCGTGCGCTGCCACGATCTCGGCCAACGGGTGAGCGGGCGCGACGGGAATTCTCAACGCACCGTCTCGTGCGGCCGCGGTCAGATCCCTACCCGCCTGCTGTTTGGCGGCGGCGGAGAAGTCGTCGCTGCCGAGCAGCCGCAGCGTGACGTTGGCGAACAACAACGGCCAGAAAGGTATTTCGGGTCGCTCGGCGCGGCTCGCATAGGTGGCGATGACTGCGTCATTGGCCACCACTGCCGCGTCCAGGTCGGCGTTGTCGGAGAAACCCACGTCCACGATACGATCCACCCCGTCGGGCGCATGTTCACGGATGGCAGCAGCCGGATCCGCGTCGTCGAGCGCAACGGGATGCGAAACCACAGAGGTGTCAACGTTTTCGAGGTCACCGCTGCGAACCACCGTGCCGATCACGGTCGCTCCGGCCCAGTGGGCCAGCTGAGCGGCCAGTGAACTCACCGAACCCAGCACCCCATGCACCAGGATCGTCTTGCCTGCGACCGCCCCGTCGCTGAAAACGGACCGATGCGCGGTGATGCCCGGAATGCCGAGACACGCGCCGATCTCGTCGGAGACTTCATCCGGAAGCGGAACCGCCTGCGGCTCTGGTACGCAAGTTAACTGCGCTGCGGTGCCGAACGGCCTATACGACTGCGCGCCATAAGTCCAAACCCGTTGCCCGATCCGGTTGCTCTGCACGCCCGCGCCGACGGCATCGATCACACCGGCGCCGTCACTGTGCGGGATGACCCGCGGGTAACTCATCGGCGTGCTCTGCCAGGCTGACCGCTTCTTTGTGTCCCCCGGATTGATACCGGAGAGCCTGAGCCGGACTCTCACTTCACCCGGTCCCGGTTCGGGGTTCGGCATCTTGCCGACCTGCAGCACCTCAGCGGCCGGGCCCTGCCGGTCATACCACGCTGCCAGCACTTCGCCACCTCCACAGGCAGGATATACATTCCATGGAATGATAATCCTGATTCGGCAGCGTGCCTAGACGGACGTCATGCGCTCCGTCGTCCCTCGTCCTCGCTCGCGTTCGCAGCGCGCAGCTTGACGATGCATGTGTACAACTGCTGCAACGAGCGCGCCGAGACCGCCGACCCAATGCGGGTCTCCAATTCGTCCTCAAAAGCCTTGGTGGCCTTGGTCAGGAGTCGTCGTCCCGCCGCGGTGAGCTCGATGACGGAAGATCGGCCGTCTTCGGGATTAGCACGGCGAACGCAGTAGCCGGCCGCTTCGATGCGGTCGACAAGCTTGCTGGTTCCGCCGATTGTTATCGACAGTTCCTCTGCGATATCGTTCACTCGGCATGATGGATGGCGGGCGATCACCTGCATTGGCTCCAACCTACTCAATGGCAGGTCGAAATCGTCGCGCAGCCGACCATCAACGGCGTTCCACAGCTCGGTTTCAAAGCGCACCAACTGATGGAAAAGATCAAGCAAATCGGTCATGACCATCCCAAGCGAGTGCGGCGTGGCTTCAATCAAAGATCATTCCACGTTAACAAGTTGTATACCGCCCCGGGCGCGGCCGTCAGAGCTTATACGCGGCACTCGCCGACGCGATGTCACCGAGACTCGAGAAAAGTGATCACCGCTCGAACGCGGCGGTGATCGTCGGCGGTCTCAGGCAGGTTCAGCTTGTTCAGGATGCTTCGCACATGCTTCTCGACGGTGCCTTCGGTAAGCCACAGTCGACGGGCGATGCCCGCGTTGGTGCGCCCCTCCGCCATCAGCGCCAACACCTCGCGTTCCCGAGGACTAAGAACAGCAAGCGGATCTTCGCGTCGACGTCCGGAGACCAACTCCTGGATGAGCGCAGGATCGACTACTGAGCCGCCATTGGCGATCCGTTGTAGTGAATCGACAAACTCCGCCACATCTGTGACCCGACTCTTGAGGAGATAACCGATGGCATGACCGCTGGACAAAAGCTCCACCGCATGCTCCACGTCAACATGCGCCGACAAAACTAAAATGCCGATTTCGGGCAGTTCACCCCGGATGACTCCTGCGACGTCAAGACCCTCGGTGGTGTTGGTTGGCGGCATACGGATGTCGATGACAAGCAAGTCCGGATTTTCCGCACGGACTAGAGCAAGAGTTTCGGTGGCATTGCCTGCCTGGCCGACAACGTCGAACCCGGAGCGCCCGAGTAGGCTCGCCAACCCCTCACGAAGAAGGACGTCGTCGTCAGCCACAATCACGCGCACAGCGCTACTCCGCGAAATTGCTTCTTCTCCCGGCGCACTGTGCGTGTTGCTGGAGTCCACTCCCATGCGGCCACGTCCTCTCGGCCATTCGACCGATCACATCTTGCTACGGACGCACCCGGAAAGTCACTGACCGCACGATTGATCGTCAGGCCGGCACCCCGATGAGTCGTGCGAAATCGGGGTGCCGGCCTGGCGGTTGATGTGGGAGGTGACGTTTAGCCGGTGCTGTAAGCCCAATAGTCATACGAGCCGGCCACCGGGCACAGGCCGTGGTATGCGGCCAGCACGAACTGCCCCGCTTGTTGCAAGGTCAGCTGTGGATGGTCGTGCACCAGGTCAGCGGCTGCCTGAGTACCCGGCATCTGCCGAACCCACAGTCTCCTGCACACGCTGTAGCCGTCTTCCAGCATCGCCGGATCCGTTCCGGTGACGCCCGCCGCGCGTGCGGCGGCCAGGAAATCCGGGGCGGCCTGGGGTTGCGGTATTACCGGGCTGGCGCCAGCCGGCGCGGCCAGGCCTATGGTGATGGCGGCTCCAACGGCACCGACGAGGACTTTGGCCAACCCCAGTGGATTGGTTATGCGGTCAGTGATCATATCTTTGCCTCCCTTTCGCTTTGGTGTTATGACGAAGTCGTCGCCGAGGTTGACTGCTCGGCTGGATTAGTGCGCGCAGCACCGTGGGCGTACGCGCCCGGCGCGAACCCGATCAGGGACAGCCAGAAAACGACGGTGATCACGGCCAATAAAGCGGTGGCGATGAGGTGCCGAAACAGCTGCCTGCTGTGGGGGTTTTCGGTTTGAAGTCGCAATGACTGCTGCCCGCAATCGACATCGTCACCGCATCCGCCTGACGGAATTCCGGCCATCTTCGCTTGCCAAACCATGGAATCCAGCTGCGATGACGGTATTTCGTACGGGTAGCTCTTCATAGCTGTAAGCGTCGCGCGGTATACACAGAAAGTCTTCGCTGCTAACGCCCATTGACCATCCCTGTTAGCGGCAGTCGGCCATTACCAGCTAGCTGCAATGAGCCCGGCGCTGAGCAGCGCACATCACAAAGGACTGCGTGAGATCTGCGGGACTACTTGCTTTTGCCGGGGCGACCGAGGGCTGCGGTGATCGCACTAGCGGAAAGCGCTGACTTGGCGAGGAAAGCTACGGCGGGGCTGCTCTCGATCATGTCCGTCAGGTCGGGCTCGGCGTGGGTAGAGATCAGTATGACCGGGGCCGTTGCCGCGCTGTCGATCTCGTGAAGAGCCTCCGCGAGATCGAAGCCGCTTTCTTCCCCGATATTTACATCGACCAGCGTGACGTCGGGTCGCAGCTCTTGGACGGACCGGAGCGCGTCGGCATTCGTTGACGCCACACCGACAACGCGGGCCCCTTGGTGTTCAAGCAGCCGTCTCGCCGAGTCGAGGAATTCCGGGTTGTCGTCGACGATGACAACCCGGATCGGCTCAGCCGGTGATTCCACAGCGCCATTGTGGCCACGGACGCGGCCAGCCGGCATTCCCGCTAGCACCCATGTTCACGTCTCGAGAGGCACTGGTTCGCTGGACTGCCCACCGGGCGGCCCGTCCGGTCCGAGGGGAATATTCACCACTAGCGACGTGCCGTCCCCGAGACGGCTCGTAATGGCGATGTGACCCCCAAGGGCCTCAACCCGGTCCACCAAGCCTATGAGTCCAGACCCTTTGCGTGCGTCGGCTCCCCCAACCCCGTCGTCGCGAATCGAAAGATAAAGCTCGTCATCCTCGGCTTTGACAGCCAGCTGGACCCGGGACGCCTGCGCATGCTTAGCAACATTCGTAAGCGCCTCTGCCACAAGGTAATATCCGGCCACCTCGACGTGGTCGGGTAAGCGCCGAGGTACCGCTAAATCCAGTTCTACCGGCACCGAGCAGCGGCGCGCGAGTGTCTTCAGCGTCGGTCCGAGGCCTCCTCGTGACAGGATCGCCGGATGGATACCGCGAGCAATCTCCCGTAGTTCGTCCGACACACCGACCAAACCGGTAACGACGTCGGAAATTTGTGCCCGCAGCGTCGCCTGCTCGGGGGTAACAGACTCCTCTGCCAGGCGCAGCTTGAGTCCCAATGAGACCAGGCGCTGTTGAGCACCGTCATGCAAATCCCGTTCGATACGCCGCCGCGTCTCATCAGCGGCCGCGACAATCCGCGCTCGTGACGCTCTCAGTTCCGCACGCGCAGTGGCATTTGCAATCGCAATTGTGATGAGGTCGGCGAAGTCGCTGACACGTTGCTCCGCGCTGGGTGGAAAGGCGTCGGATCGAGAGGAACCGGCGATGGCCGCTCCCCAGACTTGGCTGCCGCCCATGATCGGGGCTCCGACAGCTGAGCACAAACCCAACGCCCGGATGCGGGCGGCCGCCGACCCGGCAGCGTAGTCGTGGCTATCCATTCGTGCCGCGCGGCCGGTTCGCCACACCGCCGCCGCAACACTCTGGCCATCGAGCGAAAAGCGTTCGCCCACAGGCATTTCCTGCAATCCAGGTTCGTCGGCCGCTGCAAGTAACAGAGCCGTGCCGTCAGGCTCGTAGCGGAACAAGGCCGCGTTTTGGACATCGAGACAATTGGCTAACTCCGCGACGACGGCTGAGAACACCGCCGATGGCGCAACGTTACGCGCCACCAACGTCGCGACCCGGCGGAGCGCGGCCTGCTGCCTTGCGGCGAGATCGGCCTCGTGTCGGCGCCGATCGGCTTCGATGGCGCTTGCTCGGGCCAGCCCCGCAAGACTGTTGGCCAACAGCGCCACGACGAAAAAGACTGCAACGACCACCCAGTTCTGCAGCTGGGTCACATTGAAGCTGTCCGGCCAGCTTCGGCAATAGTCGAACGCGAAGGCGCTCACCAGTGCGGTGATCGCCGCTAATCCGAACCCCCAGGCCATTCCGACCAGCAGTACCCCGAGCAGGTACACCGTGCCGAATGCCATGGTCGGAGCGAAATGTTTCAGCACGATGACAACGGCGGTCTCGATGCCTATCAATGCCGCAGCGGCGATGACACCCTGCCAGAGCGGCGGAGGGGTCGGCCGCACTAACAGCCGCATGACCCGCCCGCCCAGACGTCCCGGTTGGCCGCTCTCGGCCTGAGCGATCCCATGCCCTGTCACATGATCGGCGTAGCACGCGCGATGGCCCACCGCAATATCGCCGGCGAACTGCCGACAATCCTTCCGGCCAGCCGGTAGGCAAAGATTCCGGTTAGCTGCAATCCAATGTTGGTGTCAGCCGCACAGACATACGTTCCTATGGCCGGAATCATCAAGGCATGACTACTACAACAGCCCAACGCCCAACCGCTCAGACAAATGGCGGTAGCCGGCGCCGCGCGGACCAGGTGCGTGTCTTCCAGCCGCCACAGCGCCTTGTGCAGAACCTCCAACTGATCCTTGTCGACCTCATCGAGCTTCATTTGCAGGGTAAGCAGGCCCATTGGAATGTCGTCGGTACCAACTTCCGTGACCTACATCTTCAACTCGACGAATTGGTCGACTTCGCCCGCGAGGCCAGCGACACCATCGCCGAGCGGATGCGCGCGCTTGACGCGGTGCCAGACGGCCGGTCGGACACGGTGGTCGCCACCACCAGCCTGCCTCGCTTTCCAGCCAACGAGCAAAGCACCACGGACGTCGTGGGCCGCATCACGACCCGCATTTATGCGACGGTCAACACCATTCGCACGGTGCATGACGCGGTTGATTCCGACGACCCCACCACGGCGGACGTCCTACATACGCAGATCGACGCGCTGGAAAAGCTTGCGTGGCTGATCAAATCGGAGAACCGCAAGGTCTAGCCCGATCCATCCCTCTCGTGCGCGCGTACGTCACAGCTTGTCCGACAACACTTTTGCGAAAGTGTGCGTATCGCCCGGCCAGCGCGCTGACACGTAACCGCCGTCGTCGACGACGAATGCCGGCCGCGAATCGGTTGCAGTGTCGCGCACCATTCCGGAGGTCTTGAGCCGCCAATGCGGCGACCCGCGAGGAACGTCGCAGAAGTCCGTCGGGTTTTTCAGCGCACGGGTGACTTCTGACTGCACCGACATGTACCCGGCGGGCTGCCCAGGCCCCTCGGTGTAGGTGCGGTAGTAGTTGGGATCCCAGAAGCGGGTGATCCGGGAGAGACGCCAGGCGGTGCGCTCCAGCGCCCAGGTCAGCGCCGTGGTCCGCCGTCCGTAGAGCACCGAGTGGCCGGTGGTGGGATCAATGCTGCGGGCAGCGAGCAGAACACCGTGACAGATCGCGGCCACGATCAGCCCACGGGCAAAGGCGTCAACGAGCAGGCGCTGCAGCGTATCGCTGTCGATGTAGGAGCGCATTCCGCGGGCGCGATGGCCCCCGGGCAGCAGCAATGCGTCAATGCCGTCCAAGGTGGTTGCACCCCAACCGGACGGATGCTGATACTCCTGCGACTGCAGCATGTCGTGATATGCGCGGCGAGCGTCCTTGTTGGCCCTTAGAACCCGCCCCACGATGGTGATGGCGCCCAACAGCGGTAGCGCAGACCAGAAGTCCAAGCCTCGGCCGGTGACCATGATGTCGTCGGCCGCCGCAGGTGTACCGCTTTCGGTGGCGAAGACGACGCGGTGACCGTTGGCCTTCAGCACCTGCCAACTGACCGCGACTTCTGTCGGATCGAAGTCGCGATCCGGAATCGGGATCAACACAGTACCCATCGGTGATGTCCGAGCTTACGGCCTAAAGGATCGCAGGCAAACGCCGCGGAATCGTTACGACTGCGTACTCGGTTGTCTAGCTTTACACCCTTCGTTGAGCCAAATCGTTTAGATGAGCCGGCGATGGACTTCGGACGCCAAACATAGCTCTGCGACATCCCGTGGGCGCGACAGAGATCGACCGGTCCGTTTCTCGATTCGGCGCCATCGGTAGCGCACGGTGTTGGGGTGACAACAAAGTCGTTCAGCGGCGGCGCCCACCGAGGCGGCGCCTGTTATTCAATCGACGGCGGCTGGACCGCCAATGAGGCGACTTCGCTTTGGCAAGCAGCGGTTGGAGGTCGGCGATTGTCGGCGCCGCCAACCAA